>Ga0315298_1000040_pt1 | contig 236202 bp, 183 predicted proteins | sample WHS_1_MG_FD_203077 | JGI IMG/M metagenome (GOLD analysis project Ga0315298, IMG submission 203077) | Extremophilic microbial mat communities from Washburn Hot Springs, YNP, Wyoming, USA - WHS_1_MG | ecosystem: Environmental > Aquatic > Thermal springs > Hot (42-90C) | place: USA: Wyoming... | reverse complement strand
CTCCATAGAAAAATTCCCCCTTTATTTGAAAGAAATGGAATTCAGATATAACCATAGAAACGAGGACATCTTTCGAATCTTAACTCAAAAACTATGCAATCTTGTGCCAAATCTTTTATAATCACCTTGTTTTATATTGCGGGTAACTTGAGATCTACGCGATCAAGTTGAAAGATCAGAGATAACAACTCACGCAGGCATGGGGCGCCTAAGGAGGTACGAGCCAACGTGCAGATGACGCAATAAATAAGAGCATCATGCGATAAGTGGACTTCCATCGGTAACGTTCCAATTTGACACCCCAAGTGGCACTTATTATATTAACAATGTATCAATGTATCAATCCCTCAGGTGAGTGCAAGTTGGATAGATCCAGAATCTGTTTTCCCGATTCTTATTAACGAAACGTCATCACCTATGATGGTTAATTTACCCTCGGGCACATATCTAGATCTTGACAGTGACCTTGTTGGATCAGGTATTATCTTACAGCCATTTTCTTCTATGATATTAGTGCGGATAGATTCTCTGACCACCGGTATTAATGAGAGCGCATCGCCTCAAAAATTCATGCTCTGGCAGAACTATCCCAATCCGTTCAACCCTTCGACCACGATTCGCTTCTCTCTTGCACGTCGTCAGCACGCAACACTGAAAGTTTTCGATGTCCTCGGAAGAGAGGTGGCGACGTTGGTGGATGGAGAATTAAACGCAGGCGAGCATACGGTTGTCTATAATGCAAAGGACTTGCCGAGCGGTGTGTATTTTTACCGCTTGCAAGCGGGCAATTTTGTTGAACAAAAGAAAATGGTCGCGGTAAAATGAATGGAAAATGGGGAAAAGTGTCTTCTTACAGCAATGTGAATACCCAGTTTAAGGTCTTTGCAATCTTACTTTATGGAGTACTAACGCAATTAGTGTTCTGCTCTACGTTGTTGTCCTATACTAAATGTTTAGCGGAAACTGTTGTAAGAGTTGAGGCGACAGATGGAGGGCCCCAGATTGTGGTTAATGGCAAAAGGGTGCCTCCGCGGATGTTCTGGGGAATACGACACTCAGGTAAAGTAGCTACGGGATACCGATGGCAAGAAGCATCGTTTGAGTTTTCTTCACCTTTTGATGCAAATGCCACTCTGCACTTTCGCTTTGGTCAGCAAGCAGGAGAGGTCTGGTTGGCCGATGTACGAGTTGTCAGTGTTACCACCGGTGAAGATGTATTACCACGTTTTAGTTTTGCCACTCCAGAGGGTTTTGCGAACACGTGGAACATTTGGCCTCCAGACGAACATAATACCGTAGGCAGGGTGGAAGTTGTTGATTCCTCAGTGCATGTCTCGCTGACCGATCCACCGAGCGGAACTCCATGGCCAGACTTCCATCTCTATAGCAGAACAGTGGAACTCAAAGCGAACACCAAATACATCTGCTCGTTCCGAGTTCGCGCGGTACCAAATAGATCAGTCATTCCATGTGTGTACCATGTTGATGTTGACAACCACCTCTGGATTCCAATCGGCAGGCCACCTGACCCTTTCCTTCAGGAAGTTGCCATTGCACGCGATGCGGGTGTGAACTTTATTTCTTTCTATGCTCCTAGTTGTTGGTCACCACCAGAAAGACAACCCGACTGGCGGCCTTTAGATATTATCTGTCAAGAAATTATCAATGCGAATCCAGATGCTCTACTAATCCCACGAGTATCGGTGGATGCGCCGCAGTGGTGGATAGAACGACATCCTGATGCACTTATGGTTTACGAAGATGGGAAGGTCGGACCGAAAGTGTCCGTCTCACATCGGCAATATCGTACGGATGCAGCAGCGCATATAGAGCGCCTCTGCCAACATCTTTGTGAGCAGTTCCCCGACAACTTTGCTGGCATCCATATTGCCGGGCAAAACACGGACGAATGGTTTTATGAGGGGACCTGGGGTAAAACCCTGAGTGGCTACGACTCTGCCACTCTTCAAGCTTGGCAAGCATCGCCTCATGGCACGTCAGAGGTACCCGATGCTTCTTCGCGACGTACCGCCTCCCAAAGCTTGCTCCTTGATCGAACTACCAATCGTCAAGTGATTGACTTTAACTATTTTCTACAAGATGAGATGGCAGATTTTATTTTGGCATTGGCTACAGCAGCTCGGCAAGGAACAAACGGTAAGAAGCTCATCTTGTTTTTCTATGGCTACCATTATGAGTTCGGACCAGTTTGGAACGGTCCTGCCACAAGCGGCCACTACGCCTTGTCACGCCTTCTGAAATCTCCGGATATAGACATTTTATGCGCCCCTATCTCATACTTTGACCGCGATTTGCAAGGAAGTGGACCTCTTATGAGCTCAGTGGAGAGCGTTACACTATCAGGCAAGTTATGGCTCAACGAGGATGACACACGCACCTATCTTGATCAGAATCGAGAGGATCATGCAAGGTACGGTGGGCTGGCAAATTTGGAACAAACAAAGTCTGTTATGCTTCGTAATACCGCTCAAGCAGTACTACGAGGTTTAGGTAGCTGGTGGATGGACCATGGTGCAGGCACAGATGGAGGTTGGTTTGCTGACCCCAAAATCTGGGAAGTAATGACCAAATTAAGACCTGTAGACGATGTTATGCTCACCCGTAAGCAACCTTTTAGTCCTGATATTGCCGTTATTATGGATGAGGGTAGTATGATGTATCTCGCTGGCGGTTCCAATGTGATTGGTCATCAGCTGATTTACAAATCCCGAGCGGCACTTGGCAGATGCGGTGCCCCTTATGGTCAGTATATGATTGAAGATGCAATTCAAGGTAAGGTAATTGCAAAGCTTCAAATTTTTCTCAATGCGTGGGCACTCACGCCAGTGCAACGTCAACAGCTTGTCACTCATCGACCGCCCGGTGTCACACGAGTTTGGTGTTATGCACCCGGTTTCATATTGCCTGACGGAAGCGATGTTGCAGCAATGCGTGAAGTCAGCGGTTTCACTCATCGCATTGTGGAACTTGACTCAGCTGTCGCCATTCCTACCTTAACTGGCATAGAGATGGGACTAAAAACGTCATTTGGACCCCAGCAGAGAGTTTGGCCACTCTTCTCGGTTGATGCTGCTCCGGAAGAGGTGCTGGCAAGTTATCCTGATGGCTCACCTGCAGTGGCTATGCGACGTACTCAGCAAGGGATAGACATTTTTATCGGACCACCGCAGCTTACTTCTGAGCTGGTTCGTGCACTGGCAAATATTGCCGGCGTTCACCTCTTCACAACAGAGGATGCATCTATTTGTGCAGCTGAAGGCTACCTGTCTGTTCACGCTGTGAAGCATGGGTCACTTATGCTGAATATCGGTAGCGAGAACACGGTTTTGGATGCGCTCGAGCACACAACTATTGGGCAGGGACCTGTACTTAACCTAGACTTTCACGCTGGAGACACTCGCCTACTATATTACGGACAGCCTACCTCTGTTAGCGAAAAACCTACAAACGGAACAGCGAGCTATGAACTCTATCAGAACTACCCCAATCCGTTCAACCCGAGAACCACGATTCGCTTCTCGCTACCGCAACGCGAGCACGTCACATTAAAAGTCTTTGATGTTCTCGGTAGAGAAGCGGCGACGCTGGTGGATGGAGAATTAAACGCAGGCGAGCATTCGGTCTTCTGGAATGGGAAAGATGAGAGAGGGAATGAAATGTCAAGTGGTATTTATTTCTACAAGTTGGAAGTAGGTGATAAATTTTCACAGACCAAGCCATTGCTACTTTTGAGGTAGCGGGAGGAAGTCATGATTAGGCTGTATATTTTAATAATTTTAGTAAGAGTTGCTTCTTTAGGGTATGCTCAAATCGTTGATATTAATGTAGATTGTGCGCAAGTAATTGGAAAGATAAGGTCGCTTCAAGGAATGAATGCCGGTCCAATGGCTCACTATCCTCTCTGGCCGGATCTAATTGCACAATATCAGGAAATTGGTGTTGATTATGTTAGAACGAGCGGCGTGATTAGATGGACAATGGATACCGTTAGGACACTACCATGGGATATACATTTTATTTTTCCTGATTCCCTTGCGGACCCTGCTGATCCGTCAAATTATAATTTTGCGCCTGCCGATAGTCAAATACAAACTATCATTGAGACCGGTGCTAAGCCATTTATAAGGTTTGGTTACTCAGCGCTTGGACAATTGCCAGCAGTAAGATACATAAGACCTGAATACCGACGAACATGGGCAGAGATTTGTAAGCACATTATAATGCATTACAATGATGGTTGGGCAAATGGGTTTAACTATAATATAGAATATTTTGAGATTTGGAATGAACCAAATAATTTTACTTTCTGGGCAGGAACACAACTTGAATACTTTCAACTTTACGATACTACTGCAAGAGTGTTGAAGACCTATAACCCTAACCTTAAAATTGGCGGTCCTGCAACAGCAGGGGTAGGAATCGATTGGATTGCCGGTCTTTTGATTTACTGTTATAATCATAATGTGCCTGTAGATTTTGTCTCATGGCATGTTTACAGTAATACAGCTATCATTGATGCTTATAAAGTTGTTCGCTCCTCAATGCGTGTTCAGCATGTTTTGGATACATTAGGCTTTTCAATTCCTCATTATCTGACTGAATGGAACCTGAGTGATAGCGGTGGCACAGGACCCGATGAATATGGTTACAATATAACGGGAGGTGCTTTTACAGCTTCTTTTTTAATCTATATGCAAAATACAACAACAGATAAGGCTTTCCGTTATCGTGGTCCAGAGGCAGATACATCATTTGGAGCATGGTTCTATGATGGTACCTACAAAAAGCCGGCTTATGCTTTTCTTGCTTTCAAAAAGGTTTTGGAAACTCCGATAAGGCTACACTGCACTGGTTCAGATACATTAGGCTACGCAACAATTGCTGGAAAATCAGCTGGTGGTGATACAATTTCAATTCTGATAAGTGATGTGAAGTCTTCTAATAGTGGCTATAATCTAACTGTAAGAAATCTTCCCTGGGGCCATAGTGGGTTTACTTATCAAAGATACCTTCTTGATTCGCTACATAACTTAGAACTTGTCGAAACAGGTAATTATTTTGATTCCAGATTTGCCACCCAAGAAACAATGATAGCTCCATCTGTTCAGTTCATAAGGCTTATAAAGAGACAGCCTCCCTCTGTTAGCGAAAAACCTACAAATGGAACAACAAGCTATGAACTCTATCAGAACTACCCGAATCCGTTTAACCCGACAACGACCATTCGCTTCTCGCTTCCACGTCGTCAGCACGCAACACTGAAAGTTTTCGACGTCCTCGGCAGAGAAGTGGCGACACTGGTGAATGGAGAGTTGAACGCCGGAGAGCATTCGGTTGTCTATGACGCGGAAGACTTGCCAAGCGGGCTGTATTTTTATCGGCTGAGCAGTTCGCATGGCACTTGTGTGAAATCCGCACTTTTATTAAAATGACGGACACCTTGCGCACTACCCCTGTGCAGAGCTTGCCGTGCGTTGCCCCAAAATTGCTGATCTGCCCAGCTTCACTGCAGAATCACTGAAATGTCACAAACTAAATAAGCCCTTCCTGAACGGTCACTCATACCGCAGTGCCTCTACTGGATCGAGTTTCGAGGCACGATAGGCAGGAAGCAAACCAGAAATGATACCAACAGCAAGCGAGACAAAAATCGCAACGACCACAATTGAAACCGGCATTGCTGTTGGGAGCACCCATTTGTCAATCAGAATGGACATAGGAAACGCAATCGCTAATCCAATCAGTCCACCGAAAAGGCAAATAGCTGCTGATTCAATCAAGAACTGCACAAGAATAGTGATACGTCGGGCACCAAGAGCTTTCCGAATCCCAATCTCCCTTGTCCGCTCTGTCACAGAGACAAACATGATGTTCATGATTCCAATGCCTCCAACGGTAAGAGCCAGTCCGGTAATGAATAAGCCAACTGCAGCGATGATAACTCCAATGGAGTTGAAGGTGTTAATGAGGAGCTCCTGTTGATTGATGGCAAAATCATCTGGGGCACCGGGAGGGACATGCCTTACCTTCCGCATGATGCCGCGCAATTCTTCCCTTGCATCCTCAAGATTATTGACATCTCGGATCTTCACCCCAATGTCGATGCTGCTGTGGTAGCTTTTGAAATGTTGGAAATATTGGGAAATAGGAATAACAACGCGAGTGTCGAGACTGAAAAGTCCAAGGAAGTTTCCCATTTTTTCAAGAACCCCAACGACCCGGAAGCTATGTCCGCCTACCTTCACAAGCTTGCCGAGCGACCCACCGCGGGGAAAAAGTTTCTGCGCAACCTCCGAGCCAAGGACAACCACAGGCCTTGCACCAGCAACCTCCGCCTCGGTGAGAAATCGACCTTCCGCCACCGAGGCACCTTGAAGTAGAGCATAGTTCTGGTTAGACCCAACGACAACAACTCCTGTGGCAGATTGGTCTTCATATTTCACCGTTGCCGTTGAACCGGTAAAAGGTGCAACCGCCACTGCGTAAGTTGACTGTTCCTCAATAGCTTTTTCCTCAGAAAGGGTTATGTCCTTTCGATTGCGATATCGCCACCACTCCTCACCAACAACCCAGGGAAATTTCTGAATGTATAGCACATCCGCGCCAATATAGGCAATGCTCGTCATAAAAGCACGATTAAGTCCCTCAATAGCTGTCCCCATGAGTGTCACCGAGACAATCCCGATGACAATCCCGAGTGTAGTTAACGTTGATCGCATCAAATTGGAGCGGAGCGATTGAAGCGCCATGAAAAGATCTTCTCGAATCTCTGTCAACGTGATCATTTCGAGCTACAGCGCGGTGGTCTCTGAATAAGAATTCAACACTTTCCTGTTGCTAACGCGTTCATCATGCTCAATCATTCCGTCACGTATACGTATGATCCGTTTGGCATGCTCGGCTATGTATTCTTCATGCGTCACAAGAATGATGGTGTTCCCTTTCTCATGGATCAACTCAAAGAGCGCCATGATTTCATCACCGGTTTTCGTATCGAGATTGCCTGTCGGTTCATCTGCAAGAATGAGCGAGGGTTCTGTCACAAGAGCGCGGGCGATGGCAACCCGCTGCCGCTGTCCGCCGGAAAGTTCATTAGGCTTGTGGTGAATCCGATCGGCGAGCCCAACCTGCTCCAGCGCATGCAATGCCCGGCGCCTCCGCTCAGCAGCCGGTACCCCTCCGTAGATCAGAGGGAGCTCTACGTTATGGAGAGCATCTGACCGAGGAAGAAGATTGAAGGTCTGAAAGACAAAACCAATTTCCTTATTGCGAATGCGGGCAAGCTCATTATCGCTCATCTGGCTAACATTCACACCGTTAAACTCATACAGACCCGATGTAGGTGTATCAAGACAGCCAACGATATTCATCAAAGTCGATTTCCCAGAACCAGATGGACCCATCACAGCAACATATTCGTTCCGATCGATCTCGACCGTGATGTTTCGGAGCGCATGTACCTCCTCCGCCTCATTCACGTTGTAAATCTTCGAAATATTCTGCAACCGTATAAGTGGCATACAATCCTTCCTCCGAATTACGAACCACGAGCTGGGGTACGGGCTTTTTCAATTTTAACGGTGACACCGTTCTCGAGATCTCGATTAATTGCTTTATAGGATCCAACAACAACTTCCTCCCCACCCTGAAGACCTTTCGTAATTTCCACATACGACTCATCACTGATGCCACGCTCAACTGGAACGGCTTTCGCCTTCCCATGTTCCACCACAAACACAACTTCTTTCGGCTTTTCCATATGCCTTCTACTGTTGATGGAGCTTGTTGTATCGGAGTTCACCTCATTGCGGACCGATGCACCAGTGGAGTCCAGCATCCGGGTAGTGACGCACTGAATCGGCACAGCAACGACATCGTTTTTTGTCTCCGTACGGATGTCCGCGGTCACAGACATACCAGGGCGAAGTTCATCAATACGGTCAAGAACCCTTATTTTCACCGGGAAATTCACAATCTCTTGCTGCGTACCGAGGCCTGTAGTTGTGGCAGTGTTTGCAATCTCTTTTACAATTCCTTTAAGCTTCTTCCCTGGCAGTGCATCAACTTCAATGATCGCTGTATCGCCAATTTCGACAAGGACAACGTCATTTTCTGAAACATCGACGATTGCTTCCATCTTAGTCAAATCAGCAACCGTCATGATTACTGTTCCACCCATAAGCCCGGTTCCTACGACACGTTCACCCAGTTCGGAATTAAGCTTGCTGACCGTCCCATCAAGCGGGGAGTAGATTGAGGTTTTCGCAAGATCTTCCTTCGCCCTTTCGAGAGCGGCTTTGAACTGATCAGCTTGAGCTTTTGCTACATCGTAAGCAGTCTTAGCAGCCTGTAGATCCGACTCGGAGACAAGCTTTTTTGCATACAGTTGCCGCACACGCTCGTAGTCGGATTGAGCTTTTTCCAACGATGCTCTCGCGGAGTTATATGATGCCGATGCCTGATTAACTGCTGCAACATAAAGATCTGGCTTAATGCGAACGAGGAGATCACCTTTGCGCACCCTTGCTCCCTCTTTCACAGGCAGTGCAATGATTTCACCACTTACTTCAGCGCTGATGTTGACCGAAACTTCAGGCTGAATCTTCCCTGAGGCTGTTACAATCTGAGTGATTGTCCGTCGTTGGACTTTCTCGACCTGGACAGGAACAATTGTTTCTCGCTTGCTGCCCAAAATGACGAGAATAACCAGTGCAAGAACGAGGACTCCTATTCCAGAGAAGACAATAATTCTTTTTTTTGATCGCTGGAGAGCTGTCATAGAAACCCCTGCATAATCAATTAATAGTGATTGATGCCCAGAACAAAATCAAGTTTGTTTTTCGCATCGATGTACGTATAAGCTGCATTAATTTTGTTCGTGAGTGCAAGAACGTAGTTTGCATTTGCTGTTGTAAGATCGAGAATAGTCCCTGCGCCAAGGATATATCGTTCCTCCGCGGTCTTTCTGTCAAGCAACGCCGACTGTACTCCTTTGACGCTGGCGACATATTGCTTCTCAGCTGCGTCAAGATCAAGAAGAGCTTTCTTCAAGTCGCTCTGAATCTGCCTCTGTGTTTGAGCGAGTTGTTCCTCTGCTATGCCAAGCGATGCCTTCGCCGATTGAATTTGATTATTTGTTTGCAGCCGGTCGAAAAGGCTCCACTGAATTGAAAGGCCCCAAAAGAGCGATCGGTTATCTGTGAGGCCTGTAATGGAAAAGATGTCGCTATTCAAGCCCTGCTGAACAAATGCGCTGACAGAAGGGAAGTAGCCACTCCGCGCAATTGTTACAGACGAAGAGGCAGCATTCACAGATTCTATAGCCCCCTTATAATCCGGGCGATTGCTCAGCGCTTCTTCATAGAGCCGAGAGAAATCTCGATACCGGGCATTCGTGGCAGCAAACTCAGATGTATCAATATCGATGACAATTGAAGAATCAAAAATTGTATAATTTGCTGTGACATCAAGAGAAAGCAATGCAAGTAGATCCGCTTTCGCCTTCGCATAGTTGTTTTGCGCCTGCACAAGGTTGTACTGGTCGTTTGCAACCTGGACTTCCCATCTATACACGTCAGCGATTGCAACTGATCCAACACGATTTGCCTCCTGGCTACGAACCAATTGAACGGAATCGCGCGTGAGATTCTCTGCATTGACACGAACAAGTTGCTCCGTCCGAAGAACATTGAGATACGCTGCTTGGACTTGATAGACAACTGCTTGCTTGGTACGTTCAAGGGTGTACTGAGATGCAAGGCTGTTTGCTGCGGCACGGGAAACCGTGGCAGTGTTTGCAAACCCGTTGAACAACAGGAGCGAGGAAGACGCCCCTGCTGTATAGGAGTTGGTAATCGACTTGCTCGGGATCGGTAGGTAACCAACATTCGGGATGTACGTAAAACGTCGGTCGACCTGGTTTCGATTCCATCCCATTGAGACATTTACATTTGGAAGCAAATTTCCATATGCAGCACTCACCGCTGCTTCGCTGGCACGCACATTGTACTGGGTTTGGAGAATGGAGGTATTTTGCTCAACACCAATGCGGATGGCTTGCTGCAAAGTGAGGGTGCTCCCATTGTTTGCCTGAGCAAACATTGGTAAGAACGCTGCGCTGAGAAGGCAGAGGGATTCTCTCCAGACATGGTGAAGAATATTTCGTTTCATAGGATCAACCTCAATATGTCAAACATAACTGAACACATACATTAGACACATTATCATACGAAAAAGTTTCATCAGGGTTTCATGATGACGTAGATTTCCCTGTTGAGGAGAGGTTCTTCTGGACCTTCGGAGGACTTCCACGATGTTCATGCTCAGAAGCGCTCGCAATAACCTCATCTTTTATCGAAAGGAGATACTGAAGTGCGGCGTCGTGTTCATGTGGTATTTTTCCATCAAGAATTGCTTCCTCAATCATTTTTTTCAACTTCCCAACAAGCGGACCTGGTTCCAAACCGCATACTTCCATAATTTCATTCCCATTGATTGGCGGGCGCCATGCCCGGATGCGGTCCTTCTCCTCAACCTCGCGCATTCGTTCGACCACACGGTCATAGTTGCGTGTGAATTGATTCACAAGAGATGGATTTTGGGAGGTAATATCGGCACGGCAGAGAACCATGAGATCATCGATTTCTTCACCGGCATCAAAAAGAAGTCTCCGCACGGCAGAATCTGTCACCCCTTCATCGACAAGTGCCATCGGTCGGAGGTGAAGGCGAATAAGTTTCTCAACATATTTTAGCGGCTCCATAGGTAGGCGAAGACGGTGAAAGAGCCCTTTCATCATTCTTGCACCAAGTTCCTCATGGCCATAGAACGTCCATCCAATTCCTTCGCGAAATGATTTCGTGCGCGGTTTCGCAATGTCATGCATAAGGGCTGCAAACCGAAGCCACAGCGAATCGCTCACCTCAGCGACGTTATCCACAACCTTCAATGTATGAAAGAAGACATCCTTATGGTGGTAATCTTTCCGCTGATCAACGCCAGCAAGCTCAGAGACTTCCGGCAGGACAATATCCATTACGCCGGTGTTGTACATGAGCTTCAGCCCCACAGATGGTTTCGGGGACATGAGAATTTTAAGAAACTCATCAGTGATCCTTTCCTGAGAAACTATGTTCAACCGTTCTCTCATGCGGCGCATGGCAGCGAGTGTTACAGGAGCTATAGAAAATTGAAGTTGGCTGGCAAACCGAATCGCTCGCATGATGCGAAGCGGGTCATCGCTGAAAGTTCGCTCAGGATCAAGTGGCGTGCGGATCACCCTTCGTTGAAGGTCTCCTTCCCCATCAAAAGGATCGACGAGCGTCCCCCAATGATCAGCGTTGAGCGAGACAGCCATAGCATTTATAGTGAAATCTCGCCGCGCCAAATCATCCGTGAGGGTTCCACGATTAACTTCTGGCTTACGCGAGTCATCATGGTAGCTTTCCTTCCGCGCACCAACGAATTCCACCTTTGTCCCTTCAAACTGAACCATCGCTGTACCGAACCGCTCGTACGTCACAATGTGTTCTCGATGAAAGGCTTCAGCAACAAGTTTTGCAAAAGCAACCCCATCTCCGATCACTACTACATCCAGATCAGTGATGGGCTTCTGGAGAAGTTTATTTCGCACATAGCCACCAACGGCATATACTTCGATCCCATGCCTATCAGCCAAAGCACCGATGGCTGAAAGAATTGGCTCCGCAATGTCGATGGTCTGCGTACGGCTCATGGAGCAATCCCCTGGTCCTCGATACGATGGATGATCTCCTCAACAACAGCTAATGCTGCGCGAGCTTCTTCTGCCGTGACAGGTGGACGGCGATTATCCTGAACGGCAGCAACAAACTGTTCCATTTCATATTTCAATGGATTTACTTCGGGCTGTTCTGGTTGTTCATATACGATATTTCGTTTCACAGCACCTCGTTCGATGTGCCCAAGCAGAACAGCTGGCTGATCATGCGGTTCGAGAACGTCAACAAGACGAAAGACCTCTGTCAAACCTTCCAGAAAATCGATGGAGATATATGCATCGCGTTGAAAAAGGCGCATCTTTCTCATCTTCCGTTGTGAAATACGACTTGCGGTCACATTTGCAACGCATCCATTAGCAAACTGGATACGAGCATTTGCAATGTCCACTGTCTGCGATACAACTGCAACACCATTGGCATCGATGTGCGCAATTGGCGAGTGAACAAGGCTTAAAATTAAATCAATATCGTGAATCATCAGATCAAGTACAACAGCCACATCTGTCCCGCGCGGATTGAACTGCGCCAATCTATGAGATTCTATAAACATTGGATCTAATTGGTAACCCTCCAAAGCCAAAATTGCTGGGTTGAATCGCTCCACATGCCCAACCATGATCTTTACACCTGCTTCATTTGCCAAAGCAATCAGCTCATCAGCCTCGGCAACAGTAGCCGTCATCGGCTTTTCAATAAATAGATGCCGATGTGCAGAAAGGACATTTCTTGCTATCTCTGTATGTGTGCTCGTCGGCGTCGCAATAGTGAGAGCATCACAAGCCTCGATGAGACCGTCAAGAGATGGAAAAGCACGCGTTCCTACATGGCGCGCAACTGAAGCAGCACGTTCACGATCAAGATCGTAGACACCAACTAAACTTGCTCTCTGAATTTCCGAAAGGAATTTTGCATGGAGTGAGCCCAGGTGCCCCACCCCGATCACGCCAACATGAAGAGACCCATCCATCAGTTCACCTCAAGGAATCATGGCATTGCTTGACCCAACTCCAATTCCAACAATCCGATCAAACCCGCCAAATCGAGGATCATTGTAATATACAACCACAGTATATTCATCGATAGTTCGCCAGTCATTCCCTTCAAGCGCTACCCAGTTCTGCTTAACTACCTCCCCTTTGGCAGAATCCCAGGTGCCAAGAATGTACTGATAATCATATATTCCACGTTTGATCCACTTCCAGACCGTGTACAGTTGCCGCGTCGAATCATATGCACAAAGGTCTGAAAGATTTGGATGCCACTGGTTAAATGCCCCGACAAGAAAGATGCCCGACGACGGTTTCTGCGCTAACTCCAGACGAAATTCCACATTCAAGTAGTCAGACCGAATACCGCTAAATTCACTAACGCGTGAGCCGCCGCCGAGGTCTTTTCCACCTTCCCAATAAAACCGCGACTGGTCGGGCCCACCGAGAAGGCGAACCGGTTCGCCGTTGGGATAAGCGGTGAGGCTGCTCAGGTCAAGTTTTCGGTACTCATTTCCGGGCTCAACGTTGTTCACCATGAAACGTTTCCTTGAAGAAGTAATTCCCTCAACGAATGTGTAAGGATCTCGATCATTTACGTCGATACGTCGAGGATTATACAGACGCCAGTTCTGATACACATCAGCCGTCGTGACGAAAGCATGGTTCAGAGCCTCTGGAACAATCACCGAGGCGATCACACGATTAACCTGGTTCAGTGGCGAAGGCACTTCTGTAAAGTAATCATTAATCACATTGACATGAACACTACATTGCATATCAACAACAATAAACCGTCCTTCAGCAAGCACTGTGCTCGGGTCATCGCTGCTAAAAATCTGAAACACCCAGTTACCGGAATAGTTAAAGCGTATAATCTCATAAGGATCAGGAAATTGATTTGTATAATGGTACGTGTAGTACTTCACACCGGCTGGGGCAGACCTGTAATTCAAATACGAAGTTGTGTTATGATATTCATCAATCAGGAAAACGTTTTGGTCAATTACCCAATCACGATTGCAGTGGAAGAATTTGATTTGAAGATTGGGGGGAAGCTTGGTATGGACATCAAACTCAATTGTGATAAAATCGTTGAAAGTATTCGGTGTGCCATCGACAAGAGTATCTCCCCGGACGATAATTGGGGGAAGAAGTTCACCTGCACTGCTGTAAACACGTAATCCCTCAATAAAGGGTAGTTCATTGGTCTGCGACAAGCTAAAAGCAAGCGCGAGAGAGCTCATACCAAATGCAAGGACAAATAAGCGAACTTCCTTCATTTTCTCACCTTATACACCGTGTAGAATACGATTCCACGCTTCGAAATGCCGAGGCTGGGGAATTGCTGCGTGAAGAGAGGTAAAAGGTCCGGGCTTCTCAACCGATCAGGGTGAGCTGCTCTGTCAACAACGTAATCGGGAGCGATAACCCCACGATACATCCCACTGGTCATGATTTCATCATAGCTGAATCCCTTCTTCCGAAGTGCAAACATCTCCGGCGTCACCAATCCTGCAACATCGTAGACAGTACGATCGGAGTAATAACCAATTGCTCCGAGATCCGGAGTAAGAATTATTGTCTGATGTGGAGTGTTGTCACGAAACCAGAGAGCTATAGGAAGAATTGCCTCTTTCATACCGACTGCAAACTCGCGCATGTGCGGTAGAACAGTTCGATGATAGACAAGTTGATTTTCCACAAGGAGAAGACCTGCGAATAGCACCAAACCATTGAACCCAAGTTTGCGGAGCACCCGCCACTTCTCCTGAATTTGCATGAATCCCCAGAATCCATACACAATGAGGAAGGGAATCACCAAAACAAAGTATCGAGAAACGACGTCTACTCCAAACACAATATATGTTGCGGGCAAACCAATAATCCAAAGGAACCCTAAAATGTGCGGGTAAAGGCGGTTTCTATCATCATGACTTTGAGTTCCTGGACGACGAGAAATTGTAACCAATGCAACTCCAATGACTAGGGCTACCATATCAAAAAGGTCAGATGCGAGGAGAATCTTCGCCTCCTGCGTGAGCGCCCACCATCTCATACTCCAAAAATCCCGAAGCGCGGACTTTGCCATTGCAGTAGCGGGTATAACCGTCCCAAACTGATAGAAGGCAAAGAGTAACCACGGTGAGAGAATTGCGACGTACACAGCAAGGTAGATCGGCATATTATTGAGCGCACGAACTTTCTTCACAGAGTTCACAACCAGATCGACCATCAGGATAACAAAGAAAAGGAACCCTTCAGGTCGCGTCAGTGTCAAAAGAGCTGATAAAACAACTGCCAGTAGGTAGTCATTCCGCATCGCGGCATACGCAGCAGAAATAACCAGAAGAAGCGCGAGGGAGGTTTCCATCCCGGTCCCGCTCCAGCGCAACACCCACACATTCACCGAGACAGCAAAACCCGCAACAACGGCAGAAAGATGATCGCGTAACACTTCAAGCGCAAAGAGAACAGAAAGGATAATAGCAGCACTTGCCAACACAAGGTCAAGGATCTTCGCTATAACGAAAAGGTTCAAGTGAAGCAGGCTTCCAAGCGAAATCAAAAGACTCCAAAGCGGTCCAGTGACCCCATACGCGGGCTCGCCGGGGTTAAACGCAAATCCATTGCCTTCGGCAATGTTGCGAGCAAACCGCAAGTAAATGTACGTATCATCGGGAGTGTAACTGAAATGGAGAGCAACCGTCACATAAAACAATGCAATGATGAATGCGATTCCATACCGCATCACCATTTTGGAGAATCGGGACGTTTCATCAACGGCGACACTCATCTGAACGCTCTTTATCTACCTGCGATAGAAGCCAACGGCGAAGCGCAGCAACACTTGGAAACGATAGCTCTACTTCCATTTCCCTCAGTTTTTCAACTGAGTATGAATCCCACTGAGCAGAGGCTATTCGAACCCCGGCTTCACGAGCAGCTTTGACATCGGAGACTGAGTCCCCAACCATGAGGGTTTCTTCGGGAGTGCACTTGAGCTTTATGAGAATTTGCCTTATCCCTTCTCCAGAAGGCTTATGGTCCATCACGTCATCACCCGTCACGAGAAGGTCAAAGTAGTGAGCAATGTTAAGTCCCTCAAGGGTCATAAGCGTTGTTCTTCGCCCTTTCCCGGTGAAGATCGCTAATCTGATGTTCCGCTCCTTCAGTTCCTTTAACAGCTCGTCGATCCCGGGATACAATCGCGCCATATCAGGCAGATGGGTGTAATAATACTCATAGAATTCAGCAGCAGCTATCGGGAGCTGTTCCTCGCCAACGATGCGACCAATGGCAACTTCTTCTGGTGGACCAAACAGGGCAATGATCTGCTCAGGAGAAAACCTCCTCCCGGCAAACCGTTCAGCAACATAATTAAATGTGGAGAAAATTAAATCGTTCGTTTGTGCCAATGTGCCGTCAACATCGAAAATGACGCACCGGATCGGTCGCTCAAGTTTCTGTCTGGTCGCCTCATTCATTGCTCAAACCCTCAATGAGAACCACAACACCATCAATGTTTGCGGCGACCACATGACTCCGGTCAATTGGCGCAACCGTGTTCACATACGCCTGAGCCCGACTCGACCCCTCGTTGACAGCTCGCCGCCACAGAATTTCTCCATGCTGCGGATCGAGCGCGTAGACCATCCCACTCTTTGTGCCGAAGAAAAGAACCCCCACCTTGCCTATCCCGGCAGCGTCCTGTCCGCCTGCAGCACACACTGGCATCGATGGGGCTGTGTCAAATCCATATCCACATTTGACCTGCCAGAGGATCTTAGGTTCAAGCGGATTAGCTACGGAAATTGCTGTAACTGTATCCTGGAGTCCTCGAACATATAAAATAGAGGAATCAGCCGAAATGCCAATAGATTCCCATGCGTTCGTTACGCCAGTTCTCCAGAGTGTTTCCCCTGTAACGACATTTACAGCCGAAATATGTTTGTCGGGAGTTGTCACATAGACAACCCCGTGAGCCACAACAGGGAAGCACGCCGCAGGAGAATAGTAAAAATTGTCGTTCTCCGTCCACCGCCACTTCACGGCACCGGTCGTTGTCGAAACTCCGTATAGATGTCCATCCCAGGCACCCGCAATCCAGAGGCTGTCAACTATGGCTGGTCGGGTCTCAACATGGCCGACCGTGGGTTGTGATTCCCATATCTTATGCCCGGTAATGCGATGAAGAGCACGCAATCTTCGATCGCTTGACACAAAGAGGATTCGGTCGTGCCAGCACACCGGCGACGAAATGATAGGAGATGAAGGCGCAATTTTCTCTTGCCATAGGATTTTCCCTGAATCTACATCAAGAGCAGCAAACACGCCATCAGTGGAACCTACGTAGACAAGCGAATCGCATCGCGCTGGCGTCCCTACGATGAAACCCCCCACATATGTCTTCCAACGAACTTCCCCTTCGGATAGCGAAATACCGTATACATTTCCATCGAAAGCACCAACGATCACACGACTATCAGCAATAACAGGCGAGCCTGTAACAGTGGATGCAAGATTTGTCCGCCAACAAATCTTTGCACGCTTACTCAATGAATCATCGTTCTTACTCACCCGCTCAGCATCGCACGCAGAATGCACCTGAATTCCATGCGACGCTATCGCATGCCACCGGTATTCTGCGCTTCCGGGATTCTTTTCACTGAAGATAACACTATCAGTTCGAATTGTTACAATTGTATATCCGGCGGCACCATTACGACCCAAAGTAGATCGAACCATGATACCCGGAACACCGTTCTCACCGAATGTGTATGATTTATTAGCGTGACCATGACCTACACCGATGAACATCACCCGGTAGCCATCGAGATGTTCAAAAAGTGCAGCGCCATTATCAAGCTCCGGTTCTATAGGTGGGTGATGCAAAAACAGAATAATTGGCGTGGTGGTCCGAGTTACAGAAAGAACTGAGTCAAGATACCGGAGCTCTTCCGGGCTGAAATGCCCGCCACTGCGAAGTGGGATGCCGGAATTCAGACAGATGAACCGTATCCCTGCTTCTTCAAATGTGCAGTGAGAAGAACCGAAGAGTTTCGGAAATGTTGTGGTGCCAGACTCCGACCATTTCGTATCATGGTTTCCGGGAACAGCAAAAACTGGAACGCGGGATTCGCTGAGAATCTTCTTCGCCAAGACAAGCTCAGAGTCCAATCCCTTTTCTGTCACATCACCTGAAACAATCAAGAATCTCAATTGCCCATGGAAGCTATTGGCATCAGCAATGATCTCTCGTAAATCTCGCTCAGCAGTTGGGAAACCAATATGAGTATCGGTAAGCCACCCAAATTGGAGGACCACTTGCTGCGCTCGCATCGATAAGGAGATAAAGAAAGATAGTCCCACCAAAAGGATAACACATTGTTTCCAGCTTTTTAGAACGCCTTTAAAAATGTGGAAATGTCTCGAGATATTTTCCATACGAAAGTTTCCTTTGAGCTTGCTCATGGAGACAACGACACATATTCTGACAGAGGTAAGCTTCCAATTATCCGCAAAAACAGTTACAGAAGCCTCTTCAAAGAGCATTCCTCAGGCACCCTGGGGCACAGCGCGAATTGTCACATCAACGACGTTCTCCAGGGATGAGTAAATTGACCTTTCAATTGCGGTCAGCGTCTTATCCACTTCTCTGAGCGGCAGCCTGCCATCAAAGTAACATATCATGGACACCCGAATTTTCCCATGGGAATCGAGGAGACGAATGTCCTCGCATCCAAGTACACCCGGTTCACTGAGAGCACGAGCACGCATCATTTCAACTGTATCAGCTTTTGAAGCAGTCAGATCGACCGCATCCATAACGGCGTTGCTCCTCTCATCAATGCGGATTGCGATAGACGCGATTTCTGGAAGCTCCGCTTTGACTTTCTCCTCGATTGCTCCGGAAAGCGCATGCGCCTCAGGGAAATCAATGTTGCTATCACACTCAACATGAAGTGTGGCGTGATATCTTGCTTTGCCTTCACCTCCGGGTTCACCCTGCGTAGAATCACTGAGGCGATAGACGTGGACATGGTGCACCCTTGCATGAATCATGCTATCCATGTGCTTTGTCCGCCGCGGGATCGAGAGCGCAGCATTTCGAGCAACAACACGCACGCGGTCAACCAAAGTTTCTTCTTCAGAGGGGACTGGTTCCATATGGACGATAACATCACTGTTAGGAACAACAGCATGAATTCGATCCTCAACACCATCCACAAGTTCATCAGCCGCCTGAAAGGGGAGGCTTCGCGGAACGTTCACCACCATGTCAACAAACATCCGAGTTCCAGACTGTCGAACGCGTATATTCTCCACACCAGCAATCCCTTTAATATTCACAACCTCTTTGCGTATCGTTTCCACAATTCCCTCCGGCGCACGGTCCATCAGTGCATCTATAGTTCGTTTACCAAGACGAAGGCTCACAAACACAATAATTCCAGCAACAATCATTGCAGCGATCGCGTCCGCCATCTGTATATGAAGCAGAGAAAACAACAAACCGAGGACAACAACAGATGAACTCCATATATCGGTGCGGAAATGGAGGGCATCGGCTTCAAGAGCCTGACTATTGTACTTCTCAGCGACCCGTCCAAGGGCTCGAGAACGGGAGAAATCCACTACAATTGCAGTTATAATAACGAAGAAGCTCCAAAAATTGATTTCGATCTCAACCCGAGCAAAGAAAAGTCGGCGCACGGCTTCATAGAAAATCCAGCCACAGGTGAATAGGAGGAGAACCGTTTCGATGAGTGCTGAAAAGTTTTCGACTTTCCCATGCCCATACATATGGTCGCGATCAGCAGGTTTGTCAGAAACGCGGAGAGCAAAATAAGTGATAAGCGCCGCAGCGAAATCAAGTCCCGAATGTGCTGCCTCTGAGATGATCCCAAGGCTCCCTGTCCAAAGCCCAATTCCAAGCTTAAAGCCCGTGAGAAAAATACCAGCAGCAACTGAACTCAGGGCTACTCGTTGTTTCTCACTGCTGATTGTTTCAAGACTAACTTGTGGAGATGTTGTATTCATGACTTTCTTACAGACTCAGCCGCCATCGCTGAAAACAAAGGACTCTGTGCCGCCACGAGTCTCAGCACAGAGTCAACGAGCCCATTTTTCAATGCCTCAATTGCAATTGGCTTAGATTCTCACATATTTCTGGACTACCTGAGCGGTGTTTGCCACATTGAGCTTGGTGAACAGAAACTCAAATTTCTTTCGAAGCTCTTCTCGAACATTCTGCCTGACGTCCTCTGGCAAGTCCCAAAATTGCTGCTTGAACGGACCGAATCCCTTCTTCCTCGTCTTGTAGATAAACTGCTCCTCTGTTTCGCCGGCCTTTCTTTCCCCAGATAAGTTTGCTCTAATCCACGCATAGATGTCTTCGCGGAGCTCTGAAGGGATGAGCGCGTAGATCATGTTCTGGAATTCAGTGGCAAGATGTATCTCCGATGCACCAACCTGTGGGAATTTGTCAAACAGTTCCGGAGGCAATGTCGATGCCCCATGCTGCACAGCACCGGACATTCCGTAGTCTTTCCGGGCTATCTCTGAGAGAACTCGCAGCGTATCAAAGTCCAATTTCACTTTAGCAATACTCCCATCTGGAAGGACAACTCCGCCGTGACTTGTCCCGGTCTGGACGCTGATCTTGCTGATCCCTTTATGCCCGTTGAGATTCGCGAGATAGCCTTTCATGAAAGCATGGAGCTCCTCAGGAGTGCTATTCTTACCACCGACTTCACCGATTTCTCCTCCAACGGAGATCGTGATCCCTTGAGGCTGATGCTCCCGAATAAACTGCGTCAGTTTTGCTGCATTTTCATAATTTGCCCGCTGTTGTTCATCAAGCGTCGCACGGGAGAGGTCAACCAGCGTAGATGTATCAACGTCGATGTTGTAGAACCCGGCATTGATTTCTTCCAGTATGACCTTTTTGAGGCTCTCAATTTCTTGCTCTGGATCGGTTGCGTATCTCTTCGCATTCGCTTGAACATGATCACCCTGGATGAACAGCGGCCCACGATATCCTTCCTTTATTGCTGCTGCAAGAATTACAGTTGCGTACTCTGCAGGCTTCTGGTCGGTATAACCAATTTCTGTCTTGGCAATTTCAAAGATAAATGCTCCGGTCTCAAGGTGACCTACAGTTTGAAAGACTGCCCGGGCTGTGTCGTAAGTCAGCCCGCGTATATTGATCGCTGGCACCGTGAAGCCTTTGACCTCGTACCGCCCCATTGCTTCATAGAGGGACTGAATAGAAGCTGGCTTGATACTCAGCGCATCTGCAGCGGATTGGATAACCGCCCTTGCAGCATCCTTGAGCTCGCTGCTTGGGGCAAAAACTGCAGTATAGACAAGCTCATCAATTGCTTCCGATCGCAGCTGGCTCTCATTAAGGATGGCGATTGTTCCCGTGCCAATGCCGCTAACAATCCCTGCAAGCCGCTGCTCCATATTATCAATAGAAGTATACATTGGTTTTCTCCTGCTCCATTTTGAAATTGAAAAATCCACTCATTTAAGCGCATTTTAACCGCAAGGACCCCTTTAAATTAACCGACATCATTTTAATATACGAACCGAGCCACGGTCTTGCAAACGAGCCCCCCTCAAAAGGACGAATGCCCCGCGGCGAACTGGCGCTCGTTTGATTGTTTTTGCATTTACGGAACACGTTGGGTAATTTATTGTCGTCATGAGCGTAGTGCCGGTAAATTATGACGTACTTATCTAAGAAAGCGGTTATATCCATTGTTTTCCTTTCGTTCTTCTTTCCGGATTCGACCCGGAACACATCTGGGGACCTCGGAGCCCATCCCAGTATGTCAAAAGTGCCCCCGGCTCACCATTCAGAAAAGTGGACAATGTACTCCCTAAGCTCTGCGCGGCAGCAAGTTGTGTCCATGCAGTTTCTAAGTGCCAGTAATGGACTAGCGGCAACCCAGCACACTGTTTTCCATTTTGACGGAGCCCAATGGAAATCGTCATCGTTGGTTCCCGCCCCGGCATATATCTACACAATTGCCCCAATACCCGGGACACAAAGTTTCCTTGTGTCTGGATCCGACGAGCACTTCCGCTCGCTTCTATACAAGTACTCCTTTGACAAATGGTCTCAATTACCAAGTCCGTTTTCAAACTATCTGGTCACAATCCACGCTGAATCGCCTAACTCAATCTGGGCAGCTGGCGAAGCAGAAATTGGATTCTACAATGGAACTCAGTGGAAACTGCTTGATGTCCCGACGAATTATACTCCACTTGCGATCTATGGTAGAGGGAGCTCATGTGCGTATTTGGCAACGGGCAACGAGATTTACCAATTCGATGGAAAAAGCTGGACAATCATCTTCTCGACCGGCGAGGGGCTTAAATCAGTTGTGTTCGATCCATCGAAGAATGCAGAAGTTCCAAAAATTTATGCCCTGACCTCGAGGCGAATCTACCAGTTTGCTCCTGAGATGAGCGCTGAAGAACGGGGGCAATCAAGGACAAAATGGACAGAAGTGCCGGGCAGCTACCACGCGGGACGGACCACAAAGCTCGGCTTGACTGGCTCGGGGAAACTTGTTGCGGTCGGACTCGGTGGTCTTATCCTCCACTACCAGAACGGACTATGGCAGCCTCTGCCAAGCCCCACAGTAAAAGACATCCAGCTTGTCACATTCGCGGCAGAAGATCAGGCATGGATCGGCACAGACGACGGCTTGCTTTTCTGCACGCCGGAGTTTAGCCTATTACAGCCGTTAGCAGCAAATAAGGCAGGAGAAGTGATCGACGGTTTCAACTCATTTATTCGGAAAAAGTTTCCAACTGCCAGAAACGGTAAGTGGAGTGATGAGTATGGTGTTGCCATCGGCGATGTCAATGGAGATGGCCTTGAGGATATCTACACAGTTCGCATTTACGATTACAATGCTGCTTATATCAATCAGCCACCCCAGAGCCCGGGAGATATACTGCCAAATTTTGTTGAAGAAGCTTCAAAGCGCCGGGCGAGAGGAAACAAAGAGAACATCGCTCCGAATGCGATGGTCTACGAGCTGGGAGTACTTCTCACCGACTTCGACAACGATGGTGACGGGGATCTTTATATTTGTAGTCTGACTTACAAGAATTCATTTTTGGAAAATGATGGCACCGGGGTTTTTAAAGATGTAACTGAAAAACGCGGTGTCGAGGGCGCCATCACCGATCGATCGAACGCCGCGTCAGCCGCAGACGTAGATAACGATGGCGACCTCGACCTTTTCGTAACGAATGAGTATTCATCCAACCGTCTTTATTTGAATGAGGGAAACGCATTCTTCCAGGATGTCACTGCATCAGCTGGATTGGCAACGACTGGTGGAGGTATGCAGGGAATCTTCGGTGATATCGACAATGATGGATACGAAGATCTTTTCGTTGCAAACTGGTCTCACCAGAATGTGTTGTACAGAAATAACGGTGACGGCACCTTCACCGACATAACTGAAAAAGCAGGGGTTGGTGGAGATCCTTTTGCAAAATCCAATGCTGCAGTTTTTGGCGATATTGACAACGACGGCGACCTTGACCTCTTTGTGACGAACCGCAATGGCTCTAACTGTCTATATCGTAATGACGGTAACTGTCATTTCACAGATATCACCGCTCAGGCAGGTCTCACGGACACTTCTATGAGCTACGGGGCTGTCATGGCAGATTTTGACAATGATGGCTTCCTGGACATATACATAGCTAACCTAAGGTTGAACAAGCTCTATCGAAATAGAGGAAACGGGACGTTTGAAGACGCAACTGCGCGATTCGACGCCTTTGTCGAGGGCTATAGCACAGGTGTAGCTGCAGGCGACTTGAACAATGATGGAGCGGTTGACCTTTATGTAGCAAACTACATCGGCGAACCAAGCATGCTTTTCATCAATCAGCACCGCGGTAGAGATTTCATAAAAGTGAAACTTGAGGGGACCGTCAGCAATCGTGATGCAATAGGTGCGAAAGTCTGGCTTTATGATCACAATCACGCTGGCGAAAGGGAGCACTTGCGCGGATACCGGGAGATTTGCGCTGGGTCAGGTTATGGTTCAACGAGCTCTAAGGTAGCTCATTTCGGTACTGCGAATGATTCGAGTTTTGACTTAGTTGTTTTCTTTCCAAAATCGGGGATAAAACGAGTCTTCAAGAATGTGAAGGCAGGCACAAGCCTCAGTGTTGCCGAGCAAGAAGGCTTGGCAGGACGCATTGTTACTTTTGCGAAAGGTCTTCATCGTGCCGTGGTTAGCCCAGAATTTTATCCGGAGATGGCGCAGTTTATGATTGCAGGAGTTCTCGTGCTTGCCATGCTAATCTCAGTAGCGAAGATGCCTGGCTGGTCTGTGGGAAAGGGAGCTGCCGTGGCAGGCGCGTTGTTTATTTGTTACACTGCTTATCGTATAACGATTCACACGGACTTAGTTCTCGTTGACAATATTGCGCCACTGCTGATTGTAATAGGGGGCTTTGTGATCGCATACATCGCTGGTGAGCGCGCCGCATTGAAAGAATCACAGCGTGAAGAGCTGGAAAGGGAGCTGCTCCACTCAATTCGTGGGTTTTTCCACGGAGAATGGGCTTCCTCAAACCTGAACCGTCTTGAGCTCTTTGCAAAGAATCCTCCGTGGCAGATGGATTCCCCTGATCAGCGCAATGAGGCTGTGGGGCGATTCAATGCTGCCTTGCAGGCATACCTGAACCTGACATATCAGGAGTTGCGGTCCATCGCTGCCACGCTGCGTACGCTCCGTGTCGAGACCCAACGCGCCGCAACGCTGTGCGAGCGCTCAGACGACCTCGCACGAGCAGCTCGGCTGCTTCTCGAAGGTAGCGTCTCGAATCGTGAGGCCGCTGCTCACCAAATTGTATACGACACCTCGATCATTCGAGAAATACTTTCAACTCTGCGCTACTACGTGATGAGCCGGTATCAATGCGATCTTTTATCGGTACTTCACACAGTGATTGCAGGTTTCGAGCCCCGGTGGCGAAATAACGGGATTAAGTGGCACATAACGACACCATCACCCAGTATTACCGTGTTCGGAAGAGCCAACGAAATTGCTACAGTTTTCGACAATGTGCTGAGAAACGCTGAAGAATCTATGGCAAAAAGTGAGAAGAAAGTCATCGCCATTGACATCCACATTTTTGGGGATCGCGTATCAGCAAATGTATGCGACTCCGGGCACGGGATTGCTCCTGAGCTTCAGGCACAGATCTTTGAAGACGGAGTTACTACAAAAGGTGTTGGACGAGGAGAAGGATTAGCCCATGTTAAACGCATACTACAGAAGTACGCAGGAACAGTTTTTGTGAAGAGAAGTAATCCGGATACAGGCACGTGCTTAGCGCTTGAGCTGAAAGTTGTTGCACCTCCTCACTTTGCGTTGAAATGACGAAGCATCCAAACGTCCTCATAATCGATGATGACAAAGCATTCCGGGAAGACATGAAAGTACTTCTCGGAACCGATTTCCGAGTATTTACTGCTGTCGACCGGGAAGAAGCATTTCAGATCATCAATCAGGAGAAGATTGATGTTATTCTACTTGACCTAATGCTTCAAAGCGGTGAAAGCGGTATTGATATTCTCCGTGCACTAAAAGAGGCGGCGCCAATTATTCCTGTGATTATGGCGACTGAGTACGCGTCAGTTGAGACAGCCGTCGAAGCAATGCGTCTCGGAGCATACGACTACGTATCAAAGTCACCAAATCTTAATGAGCTTCGCGCACTCATTGAGAAAGCAATGACGGAATCGGCATTGCGTCGTGAGAAACGGGTTCTGCAAGAGGAGCTTGCAAAGCGATTCGGGCGACTTGTTGGGGCAAGCCCGGCAATGAAAGAAGTCTTCCTGCTCATTGAGAAGGTAGCTCGCACAGACGCAACTGTTCTTATCACGGGTGAGCATGGCACGGGTAAGGAATTGGTTGCACGCGAAATCCATGATCGCAGCTCGCGAAGCGAAAAGCCATTTGTCATCGTCAACTGCGCTTCAATTGTGGAGAATCTCGTTGAAAGTGAGCTTTTTGGACACCAGCGTGGTGCATTTACTGGCGCTGTGGCGACAAAGTTGGGAAAGTTCGAGCTTGCAGAAGGCGGAACGATCTTCCTCGATGAAATTGCAGAACTGCCTCTCCATGCTCAAGTGCGACTGCTGCGCGTTCTCCAGGAACATGAAATTGAGCGAGTAGGAGGTACAAAACTGATCCACGTTGATGTACGTGTCATTGCCGCTACGAATCAGAATCTCCCCGAGAAAGTGAAAGCCGGTTTGTTCAGAGAAGATTTGTTCTACCGTCTCAATGTCTTCCCAATTCATTTACCTCCCCTAAGAGAGCGAACTGATGATATACCTCTTCTTGCACAGCACTTCATTGAGAGAACTGCCATACGGATCGGCAGACCAAAGCTGAACATTACCGAAGACGCCATTGCATTCCTGCAGTCACAAACGTGGCAGGGAAATGTCCGAGAACTTGAGAACACCATCGAGCGGGCTGCTATCCAGTCTGATGCAGATACCCTGACGCTGTCGAGCTTCTCTTTCCTGAGCCCACACTGGGCAATGGACAATGACCTCCTATCAAAGCCCTATGAGGAAGCTCGCGATGAAGTCCTTCAGAAATTTAAGCGTGAATACATCCTTCGGAGGCTCAGCGAGGCGGGGTGGAATATCACACACGCAGCAGAGAAGATGGGGTTGAGGCGTCAGAGCCTCCAGAAAATGATAAAAGAGCTCGGCATAACCCCACCAGCACGGTCTAACAACCGTTAAAACCCCTTGCATATTCCACTGCCATCCTCAGCAGGCACGTAGTGCAATCGTGAAATTGCCTCAGGAAGACCCAACCTTAAGTGTTCTCCTATTTTTCAAGAGTTTTCATTGGAAACTGACTGGCACGGGTTTTGCAGCTTATTAAATTCCACATCATTGCTGGTCATATCGTGAGCTGACTTGAAGATGTGGGAACCACTGAAAACGGTTTAAGGGTTTCAGGAGGGTTCGTATGAATACGAAAAATGTCCTGGAGCGATATAGGCTCTGTCCAAAATGCGGGAACTTCTCTAACCTCGAGGAAGAACACTTGTACTGCATACTCTGCGGCACAAAACTTATTGACAGATGTCCGCATTGCGAGGCACCAATTACTAACCCAACAGCCAGGTTCTGCTATCGCTGCGGCTACGAATATGCCAACGCCTATAAGCAGAATACGGATTTGTCTAATCGTCAAGAGTAATCCTCTGGCTGTCAATGAAAAACCGTAAAACCAAAAAGGAGGGGGAACTCACATGATTCAATTCAAAGTTCACAGCGTTCAGTTACTCACATTTGTGTTGTTAGCAGCCATAATGTTCGTCGGCGCAACTTGTAAAAAAGCGAGCGAAAATCCTGTGACACCGCAACAGGAGACTGCTGTTATAACCATTAGCTCAACCTCTGGGGGTACAACCTCCACTCCGTCGGGTGCCGGTGTAACGGTGATTCCGGGGGCAGTCCCGCCCAATCAAAATGGGCAATCAGGTAGCGTTGCATTCTCAATCGAAATACCTGTCGATCCGCCGAAAGTACTTCCAGCGTGGGCAGCACTTAAAGGGAGCGTTGCAAAATTTGGTCCGGATGGATTTTATTTTCGCTGGCCTATACGAATTACCTTGCCGTATCCGGAAGGCAGCGACCCCTCAGCGCTCCACATAGCACACTATAATGCATCCACCGATATGTGGGGGTTGGTACCTATCTCGGGTATCGATGCCGTAAATAGGAGACTCAGCGCTGACGTCCTCGAACTTGGCTATTACGCAGTTGTCTCAGTTTCACAGGGCACGGGGAAGCGGCTTGCACAAGACTCTGAGGGAGGATTCGAGTTTGAAGACCCCAGCGGTAGCTACTACTACACTTTGACGGTCAAATCTGCGCAGTTCAAATACTCATATCAAATCCCCTGGTATCCGGACATCATCGGCAGTTCAGGGTCAACAGGGCAGAGTAGCCCTGGTGGTGGACCAGCAACGAAAACGCATATATGGCTTCCACAAGGTTCATACGAGATATGGATCACAAGGACGCAGCCAGGCACCCTGTCTACACTTCCCCGGATCTACACTTACACTATTCCGGCAACCGGGACCATCAGTTCTCCGTTGCATTACTGGGGGATGGGGAATGTTGATGGTTGGACACCCCTTTCACTTCCGGGCGGTGGTGAATGGCGTGAGGGAAGCCCGCAGAACTGGCCCGCACCAACGGTAACATACGGAACCGGCGATTTTCAGGCAACACTCACCTGGGTGAATAGATCAGACCGCCATACCGATGTGGACCTCCACTTGTACGGTCCAAACAACATGCATGTTTACTATGGCCACAAGACCTCAGCCGACAGCAGTTTCCAACTCGACCGTGACTGGCTACATGAGCTCGGAAACGCAGTTGAAAACATCTACAGCCTTAAACCACCAAGCCAGTGGCCCAAAGGAGAGTATACCATTAAAGTGAACCTCTTCAGCGGCGTAGATATGCCATTCAATGTGCGAGTTAAGAGAGGTGCTTCGGTACATACGTACAGTGGAACTGTCACACAGAGTAATAGTTGGATCACACTCGAGCAATTCACAATCCAGTGAGGGAGGGGGCAAGTAGCAGTCGCTTTCGGCATTCATTAAAAAGCTGAGAGCGACTGCATTTTTTATGCCCCGGCGAGGTTTTTCACCACCTCAATGAAATATTCAGAGGCTCTCCTGTATGTGAGATTCATTGTACTGCTTCTCCCTTGGCTTGTCAAACACAGTAAGGAATCCAGCTTTCAGTTCCCACAGCAGTCTTGCCAAAAACCGTTCGGCTGTGTCTTGAGCACTGACAGCAAGTTGAAACGCCTTCATATCCATCATGCCAAGCACCAGGACAAAAACTTGACAATTTCCGTTGGGGTGTCCCAACAAGGGAACTCCCAACCACACCCAAGATCTAATCTGAAGCTTTTTGTCTACACTGAACCGCCGACTCGCCTTTGGTGAGTGCCCCACACGCCCATCTTGTTGTTGAAATCTATTTCATTCACCGTACTCATGACACGGCAAGTGATAGATATATACCCGGTTCCTTACGAGATCAAGCGAGATAATCTCGGAAGGGTCATTCGCCCTTGTAACGAAGGTGTCGAGAGCAAACTTCCCTTCGGCATCCTCGAGTTTTAAAATTGATATAGGTTTCCCACTTTGCTTGTCAAACACAGTAAGGAAGCCAGCCATCAATGCGATCTTGTCCCTACAAAAAGATACTAATGGCGATGCACACATAAACCTGAGCGCCCTCCCCGCACTTGTCTTCGCTGATCCGTTCTCTCCAGGCTCCTTTGTTAAATAGTCATGCGCACTCTTGACACGTGAGAAGTCTTTGTCGAAGACCAATCGACCATGCTTATCGTACTTCTGCAAGCGAGCAAATGTACCGAACTGAATGTACAAGTTGTCCTCCTCATCAATCGCAACTCGTACAATATAATTCCTCTGCCATTGTCTTGCGCTTGCCGGAAAAGATTCCTTTATACCGCGTTCGCCAATCTTCTCCCCAACCGGTGAAAAAACTGTCACAAGTGACTTAGAATCTCTCGGGGACATCAGGTAAACGTTGTTCTTGCTATCAAGCATTAGTTCCATCGCTAAAACCGTCGTGGAGGGGAATGACATCAGGTATTTCCCAGTGGAATCAAGCACCTGAATACGGTTATTACCGGCATCAAGCACAAAGATATCTCCATTCTTCCCAATTTTCACATCCACGGGGTATTGGAACTCGCCCGGTCCTTGACCCGCCCGCCCAATCTGCATGATATATCTCAACGTGCTATCATATTTGACAATCCGATGATTACCCATGTCACAAATGTAAAGATTGCCGCTCGCATCTATAGCAATCGCCTTTGGATTGTGCCATAGGTAGCGGGGATCATCCTCTGGACCTGAAAGCACCTTCACTGGACGAAGCTCTACCTCCCGAAGTGTGATCAAACTCAGGTATCGATTGTAGATAAATATCCCCGCAACGAGTAAAAGAACCACAATCCCCGCAATGAAACCGAACTTTCTTAGCTGAGCTGTCTTCATTTCTTATCTCCGTAAAATATCTTGAGACACCGGCCTCCTTATAATATTCAGTAGAGTTCCCTTAGTGCAGTATAGGAAAAGCGATCTGCATCTTCAAATACAACTTTAAATTCGTTCGTATTGAATCACAAAAGGCGGTAAGGTCATCAAGACACAAAGCTCAGTTAAAGTCACGAAAATCTAAGAAAAAATTGCACTATCTCCGTGAGAGATGGGGGCAAATCCTTCCATCTGCAGCCGACTCGGCGGGTACCCGAGTGTTTCCGCCTTGTGACAGGAGAGCATAGAAACAGACGATCAAAGAAGCAACAAGCATTTTATTCCCGTAGCCTGAGCATCTTGAATGTGCATAGAGCCCTCCGATGTTTCAGGCGAACCGTACGGACTATTTGACATAGGGCAGCATTCTCGATTGGAAAATAAATAGGGCTGTATCATTAATAGCATACATCATATTTTGTTTAACAGCGCAAGAGGAGAAATTCCCGGGCGTCATAACAGTGCAGATGTAGCTACCATCGGATGAGTTGTAGATATCCAATGGCATTCCTCTTAATCCCTTTGCACCCTGATAGTTCAAAATGTAAACTCTCCCGTTGTCTACAGAAGCACTTGCAGCGGTGAAAATTGATGGGTCTGCGAAGCGCGTCGCTATGCCACCTCCTATATTGAACACCAGCAGCTTTGGCATTGGTGTTGCATCGATGGTTTTGACAAAAAACCTGACAGTACCATTCTGATTGTAGGAAAGAAGTAGACCTGCTCGCTTGAATGCGTAGTATAGATTCCCTTCACTGTCAGCAGCCAGGTCTCCGCCAAATGCAATAAAGTATCTTTCCTGCTGCTCAGATAAGTGTCCGAAATCCCTGGCAAGCTTCCCATTCCTGTATATGGCAATTAAATTGCTGCCGTAGCCACTGACCACTGCCACATCGCCATTAGGAAGAGTCTCAATTCTTTCGGGCATCCTTTTTGGTCTGAAAGTTGAAAGAACTTTGCCTTCGGCACTAAACTCTGTAATCATGAAATTCACTGGGTCAACAACGAGGACATTTCCCCTCCTGTCAATGCAGAAGTCCGTTGGATTAATCAGCTCTCCTGGTCCTTTCCCCTTGCCCATTCCGAACCGGATTTGGAGTTCGCCGGAATTAGAAAACTTCACAATATCAGGAGCCGAAAAGTCAAGTATATAGATGTTCCCTTTCTGATCAGACTTTATAGTTAGCGGTCTGAACACTCTCTCCCCTTCTAGCAAAACCCTCCTAATGAGCTTGAAATCGATTTCCTTCCAGATCCTATCCCTGGACTTCTGTTGCCTCGGTTCGGCTAAGAGTTTTACCTCCGTTGTCTGAGGATCGCGAATGACGCTCCTTCCAGCACTTAAATTAAATAAAGAATTTTCCTTGACAATGAGACCTGTGAGCAGTAGTAGTACCAGCACAGGCAAGTAAGCTTTCCTTAGCATTTCCATCACCTCCGTATAGTTGCGCTTCAATGTATTTAGTATCACTTAAGATTCTTCGCGGAGGACCGCCTTAGAGGACGGTCCCCCGTCAAGATTCGCTCCTTCTCACTTAGCCGGTTTCCCACAAATGCATCTTCAATGTCAGAGCTTCTGTGGAGGCGTAGTGAAGCACAGTTCGGTACTGTCTCCGTACTTATAGCTTGCGCACACGTAGACTCCTCCGTCACAACCAATATCAGAGCAGACGTCATAAACTGCGCCTAAGGAGATGGGACCCGAAACCGCAGAGAACAAAACAGCAGAAACTACGATGAGCATGGCGATCGCAAGCGCCCTGAACGACTTAGCCATACAATAAGACAGAAATACAAAAGCCAACAGATACCTAATAGCCCCGAGCATCAATTCTTGGGCAATGCGGCTCAACTGCCCATGAGAACCACGCAAAGATTTAGGAGCAGCCAGCATCAAAATTCTCCTTCCCTATACTCACGGAGAGTATAACAAAAAACTTGACAAATTCCTTTCTGGCATCCCAACAGTCGGAGTCTTAACCATCCCGAAGATCCAATCTGGAACTTTGGATCGACATGCCTGTGATCTCAAGAAACGTGCTTCCGCTGCAGGCTAATAGGCGAAAAGGCGCAAGAGGCGCTCCAGCGCAGAGATTTCAGGGAGGAGAATCTTTTATTGCAACCACTGAATCGATGAACGACTCCATCGCCTTATACTCACCTGGAATTACGACGTGGGCTGCGGCAACCTGTCCGGTCTTGTCTGTAACGATGATGCAGGGGCTGCCTAGCCTCAGAAGGAGAGCGCTCGCCTGGTCCCGAATCACCTGGTAAATTGGGAAGACAGTGTTGTATCGCATTCTCAGATGCTTACAGAATTCCGCATCATCGGATATCAGTAAGCAACTCGACTTCCGGCCATTAGCCCGTAGCGTAAGTCTATTGAATTCCGAAATTACTAACTCCAAGCAGGATGGACAATCAACTTCTCTTGCAAAAGCGATGAGAAGAGGGGCTTGGAGCTCGGAAAAATCAAGAGATTTTTCGTTGCCCGAGTAGTCAACTATCCGAAGCCCCACAAGGCTTGTCCCCTTTTTAGGAACCAGCTCTGCAATGGCTGATTGTGCTGGGTTCTGTTTATGATTAGACAGCCAGACCAAGAAAAGCAAAGTAGCCATAACTACCGCTGCCGGTGCTATAGCAGAGCGCAAGCAATTGCTAGGGTGCGGTTTATGACATTCTTTCAACAGCACTCATCTCCACGTACGAACTTAACAAGCTTACTAGCACAAAATGCTCAGCCAACTGTTAAAACTTCCTCTCCTTGTAAAGTATGATGTCATATGGAATCCGCTGCTCAACCTTCCCATATTTAGGACTTCCGTATTTAGGATACAAACCGAGCAGGAAGCCGTGGGATTCCGACCGAAACGACGGGCCATCGTCAACCCTCCCAAGGTAGGTACCAGAGGTGTCATACACTTGATAGAAAGACTGGTTGGGCGGATTCACGATATCTTGAAGTAATAACCCTGAGGATTCCAGAAAAAGCGGCTTGAGAATAATGGTGGATCGCGAGATCGCCGCATGTAGCTCTTCTGCTTCCTCAAGAGGAACATTGTATGGGAGAGGATGGTAACGAGCTGGTTCTTCTCCAAAAGACGTTTCTACCCAGTTCGGGTATACCTTCCACACACGATAAGAGAAAATATTGCTTTCGAACAGTACACCATCCGGAGATATTTGAATACCCCCATCCAGCACTCCGCGCTTAAAGTAGCTGCGGTACTTGCTATCCGAAGCCTTCAGGACAATTCTACTAAGGTTACCCGTGGAATCCCATACTGATACAAATCCCGGAACTTGCTCTGATGGTGCGTGATGTAAGAAAATCAGTCCAGTAGGGCCAACTCCCATATCTCTCACGTAATAAGAGGTTAGCGCTCCGACAGACCAAATAGCCTTCAGGTCACCGTTTGGACTAAAAACGGATATCCTCTCCAACCAGTGATCATAAACATAGATTCGGTCACCTGGGCCAACAGCAACACAGTACACTCCCTGAAACTCACCCGGTCCCAGCCCTCTTCGCCCTATTGCCCTGATGAATTCCCCGTCCCGGGAGAATAGCACAACGTTCTTTTCTATCCTGTTGCCAATGGCGATGATACTGTCCGAGAATGCTACAGAAATGTCATAGTCAATCAATACCGTATCCGGTGCTGACAGCCGAATTGTATCGGCGTCAGCAATGAAAACCTCAGCGGTTCCCACTCTCTCAATTAATTGAGCGATCCGCTGCTGGCGCGGCTCCAGCCATTTTCGATTCGTACCACAACCAATCAACAGCAAGATAGCAACAACGAACACAGCGGTGCGGAGACAAGCCAGCATACGACAAACGTTCCTAAAGCTTGCCTTAGAACCGGCCGCAGCGCTAATCTCTGCACTGTCTCCGCACCGATTCATAAGCCCGCGCGCCTTCATCCTCTCCTTAACATCCGCCACTCTTGTAACGCTCCTGTTGAGTACCGATTGTGCACTCCTTCCCTGAACCTTGGCAGATGTAGAGCGCCCAGTAATCGTAACCTTGTCGATTGATTACTCTCGTCTGCCAACTTAACGAAGTCCAGTCGAAATAGCTCTCAATGGTAGTGCACCAAACCTCATGTCTCACATCTCCATAGTACACCCATACACCGTAGCCGACACTACCTTGGTTACTGCCATCCCCCGGCTCTGACTGCAGTGCCATAAGCACTGAATAGCTTGTAAGAAGTATAGTAGCGAATGCAGCCACTAAAAGCAGATAGCGGAACGTTTTCATTGGTCTTCCTCCTGCTCAATGGTTGTCTTATTTGTTTTCCGGCGTAAGCCTAGCCCACGCCATTAGTAACATTCCCCTCACCAACAAGTAAAACCGTGATTTTTAGCGGTAACAGAGTACAACAAAAAAACACCTTGTCAAGTAGGCGGAGAAAAAACTTGACAAAGTTGTTCAGTTGACGGCGCGGATATTTCACCTAACCTTGCTCGGACATGGCGACGAATCTCCACTGCATGCGGTGCGGATACTTCCACTGTGTTCCCCTTTTCGAGATTCTAAATTGTACAATGAGATACAGAACAGTTGTTACTGTAGTCCCCTCGCCATCGCAACTACTTCCTTTGGAAGTCTGAGCTTCAAAACTATCGCCTTATACGGCAAAGTCACATACAACCGGTCACGACTGCAATCGATTGCCCAAACGTAAAGTTTGTCGTCAAAAGCAATATGGAAATGCTTAAGAAGATAGTACTTCCCTCCCTCTTGACATAGGAAGTACAGGTCCCCACCTCCAGCAGCCAGGATAATTGTCCCATCCTCCAGCAGCGACAAACCAAAGATGAACATCCTCACCGGCGCTCTACCAGAGGAGGTTCGCAGACGGCTGGGTGGCGGCTCACTAAGTTCATCAACCGGCTTTCCCTTAAGTTGAATGGTGCTTCTCTGATGCAAAAGTGAATCAAACACGAAAAGATAGGGTAACGCAGTGTAACCCGCACATAACCAGCCGTGCTTGTTCACAGCAAACCGCGCGTTGTTGTAGTCGTAGGGGAGGTGAGAAGCTGGTAGGAGTGAGAAAAGATGCTCAAATGGTTTTTCCGCCTTGTATACATGAATCAAAACGCTATCATGAAAACTGCCATGAACAAACAAACGCTGCCCGTCACCTGCCGCAGCAGTGGTGAAAACCGGCGCGAACTCAGTTGGAAGTGAAGCCACGTAACGGAACTGACGATCAAAAATTTGCAACCTCCCGTTGCGCGCGTCACACACTGCGAAACCTTTATCTCCGATGGCGCCGATTTGCCATGGATCAGAAAATTCACCCGGTCCCCTTCCAGGCCTCCCAATCTTTCTGATGAGGTTCCCTTTCTCATCAGCAACGATAATTGCATTATTAGCTTTGTCCGATATGTACAGGCTATCACCTTCTGCAACACATGTAGTGGGATAGGCAAGAAATAACTTTCCCTTCTCCACAGCTACTGTCTCCCCGCCCATTATAAGCTCAGGATAGATCGGTTCAGCAGGCAACGCGTCAAGGTCAACTATACTCTTCGGCGCAGCATTAATTATCTCCTTGAGGCTTCCGGCTATTTGAGAGATAGACGGCCGTTGATCACCTCGCTTCTTTGAACACCCTCCGGTACTAAATGCAAGAATAACGGTCAGAAACACGCAAAACTTCTTCATCACGGAAGCCCTTTCAATCGTTCGCATAGAACATACGGATTTAACCAATACTCGTAGCTCTCCACAACCCTCCAATCTCGCAGAGACAAAATCACTGTTCCACCCGAGCCAATACCCATCGCTTTGCGCATATTCCCCCTATCGGTGTAATCTACTGTGACTATGTGTGGGTTCTCAGGGGGAGATGTCGAACTTCCCACACCTGAGCAGTTTTCAATCGCGCGGCACATGAACACAACCAAAATACGCTTGCCTTCAAGTTCCGAGGCGCATCGAAAGAAATCTTCTGCAAAAACTTCACTGTTTTTCTTCGTCGAATCCATGAAGAAAAGAAATACGACGTAGTTTACATTCTCTTGCTGAACCAGATTATAAAGCTCGTAATTCTCTCTTACTAACATAAATGCATTAGTCCCGGAAGAGATCAATTTAGCATGAATAGATTCTCCGGAATTCACAAAATGATTTCGCAATAGTACAACAATCGCGATGAACCGGGCAATGTTAACAGAGATAAGTATTCCCATGATTCTCTTGCGAAGGCTAAATTCCACTGCCACTGCATTTTCCTCCGAGCCCTAGTAATATACATCGCAAATTTCTTTCTGTCAATACCCCAAACCTATCGTTTTTCGCCGGAAAAATCCGCCGGCAAAATTTGACGAAAAATGCCAGGCATTACCGCTGACCGAGCACTCTGCAAAGACGCCCTCAGTTCTGCAATCGCTTTCCTGCACCTGTCATCGTTCTCATGCAACAACCTGATGAACTCACTTGGACTCATTCCGAGCCGCCTCTTGAAAGCTTCTCTGAAAGTCCTCGCACTAAGGTATCCAACTGCTCTCGATATGTCGTAAAGCGCCTGACCTCTACCATCTACAATCAGATCAAGCGCATGCACCAACCTCACGGTTTCAATCAGTGCCCCGAGACTGGTGCCGCAGTTCATCCGAACCACTTCGCGAAGATACGAATTGCTTACCCCAAGTCGGTTTGCTAACGTCTTCACGCACAACTGCGGGTCAGCGATCCTCCGCTCAATTTCAGCTATCAGCAGTTCTGCTCTTATACAGGCCTCCGCCGCACGCGGCTGGATGTCTCGTCTTGATTCCGTCTTCCCACCCTCCTAATATTGCCTTAAGGCTTCAACACGAATCCTCGATTGATGCGCCAGATTGTAATTACCCCCAACTATGAGAGTGTCACCCGGTACAACGCCTTCTTGTATTTCATAATAATCATCGTTGCTGCGACCAAGTTGCACATACTTCCACTGCGACATACCACCTTCTACTGTGAAGACAAGAGGTCGGTTATCTCTAACAAGCACCGCTGAACGAGGAACAATAACAACGTTACGAAGAACCTCGCTCCCAATGCGAACACTTGCGAACATGCCTGGCTTGATGAGCAGTCCGCTGTTTGCGACTTGAACCGTGACAAGCGCAGTACGCTTCTGAGTGTCAATAACCGGATTAATCTCAGCTACGCTGCCATAGAACTTTCTGTTTGGAATAGCGACAAACTCCGCTACTGCAGGATCACCAACTTTCAGCTTGAGCAGGTCGGCTTCCGTTATCTCGCACAAAATTCTCACCGCGCTGATATCAATCACCTTCATGCACGTCATGCCGCTTTGAACGTACCCCCCTTCGCGAACAAAACAATCAGCAATTATTCCATCAAACGGGGCAACAAGCTCGGTGTAGCTGAGATTCAGCTTCGCCTTCTCATACTCATGAAGAGCGTCACTTAATCCAGTCTTTACCGCAACAACGTCTTCAGGATTCACCGAGGTGTACACGAGAAGCGATTCATAATCTCTCTTGATCCGCGCAAATTCGTCTCGTGTGATCATGCCATCTTTCAACTTCTCTTTTGCCGCCTGGTATGTGGCACGCAGGCTATCAAGCTGCCGGTTGTATTTTGATACATCCCGTCCCCCTGGAGCGCCGGCTTTCGCAAGGGTGTATTCGACACGGGCATTTAATAATCGACTCTCAGCCTGCTCAAGCGCAAGCTGATACTCTGCGTCGTCCAGTTTCATCAAGACTTCTCCCATGCGAACGTGCACACCGTTCTTTACACTTAATTTCGCTATCTGTCCGCTCAGTTTGGGCTTCACCTCAACCTCCCGGAGAGCCTGTGCATAGCCATTAGCGCTGATCCATGATATCAACTCACCCTTCCTCACAACAGCAACTTCGACGGGGAACGTTATATCCGATGGAGAAATTTTCATCTCCTCCCGCTTAGTTTCACGGTTACTCCCATTCAGAAGAAGGATCAGAAGAATCACAAGGAGTACAAATGGTGCTCCAACAAAGATGAGCAATTTCTTTTGCAAACTAAATCTTACATGCGTCATTTCGCATACCTCCGCTTGTACAATGTCACTAAATCATAGAAGGCTGGCGTGAACAGAAGTATCATGATTGTTGAAACTGCGATGCCTCCGATAATTCCTATAGAAAAGGGATACCAAAATGAATAGACATTTGATGTAAATAGAAACGGCGCAAAACCTGCAATAGCAACAAGAGCCGTGATCAATATGGGCCTCAGTCGAGTAGCTGCCGCGCTGGCAATACTTGATGCCCGTTCCAAGTGCCCACCCTTGACCGACTCGCTAACAGCATGTGAGACTCGATCCACAAGCAGAATACCGTTATTCACGGATAAGCCGATAAGAAAAAGGACTGCGGCGTAGCCTCCACGACCGAAATTGACATCGAAGAAATAAAATGAGGCAAGAAGTCCAATTAAAGACATCGGCGCAGAGAGAATAATCACAAAAGGTTTCCGATATGACTCGTACAACGATGCTGTCACCATAAAAACAATGAGAAGAGAAAGAGAGCTGAGCAAGATCAGCGGGATCGCATGCTTCTTCTGGAACTCAAAAAACCACATTGGTCGTTTTATTTCGTAGCCCGCCGGAACCAGAACTGACTTCACAACTCCGTCCACATACCGCTCGCCGAACTCGTAAGGTCCCTTAAAATCAAATGTAACATACCGGATGTATTGCTGATTTTCTCTTTCAATCACAGGCATTACCGGGTCAACTTTCAAGGTGAGAAGATCTGATAGCTTTGCCTTTTTGCTGGCTGAAGTTTGTGAGCCTTCAGTTGAGATTGAAAAAATCTTTTCCCCGAGATTGTCAATTGAACTTAACTGAAAATCATCGTACTTCACAACCAGCCTTACAGGCTCGTTCGCAATGTCAAGTACGCCACGACTCATCTCAGAAGAAACATTTGCCGCGAAATACTTAAGGAACGTAGAGACATCGACTCCCATTTTGTTCAGCTCCTCCCTTCGTATTGCTGCAATTGCCTCGTAGTTCTCAGATTGCCACGGAACGAGATCTATCCTGATGTTATCAACTCGAGGGTTGCGAGTGAGTATCTCGCTAACGTTCTGAGCAATCTCCTTGACCTTTTCATAATTATAGCCGGTGACCTCAATGGTAAAGCTTGGTGCTGCTCCACCCCCAGTCCAGAATCCGGGACCAAATCCAACAACAGAGACGGTGAATCCACCTGTTTGAGCAACAAGGCTCGTCAAATTGTCCTTGATGATAAACGGGATCGCAGTTCGGGCAATCTGGTCACTGAAGTCAACGCGGATCGAGGCAAACTCTGAGGAAACCCGCGTAGTGACTTTATCAATTGCCTTAAGATTTGGAGCAAGCGCGTTTTCAATTTGCCTGGCAAACTCATCTGTTCTCTCAACCGGCGTCCCCTGTGGTGCATCAATATATACAACCAAATATGTTTCCATACCGAATTTCCATAGCTCACCCTTGTAAACATGCTGGAAAAACAACTGCGTGGCACCTCCCAACGAATAATCCACATAAGGACGGATGCTCGAATAGAATTCACTTCCAATAGTGCTGTTGTAGATAGCGGCAAACCCATTCACCAGCACTATAGCTTTTTCTCTCGCCCGTCTCAGAACCACATTCACTGTAGAAGCTTTCGGCTCACCAGGCAACTCTCCCGTTGATATCTCGAGAGGTTCAATCCTTTCAGGAAGGAGCCAGATCGGAAACCCAATCAGCCAGATTACCAACAGAACAGCCGCTCGACGGTGTAGGATCATCCACTTCACAGCGGGAATGTATCCTTTTTTCAGCCACTGGATAATTCTTCCTTCTCTATGAAAGCCATACAATTTAGATCGCATCAAAATCAGGACGCCCACCGGTACAAGCGTGAATGCAACAACAATGGAAGAAATCAACACAACCGCACTTGTCTCTGCAAATTGAAGAAAATATGGTCTGAGATCTTCCGGGAGGAAGAGCACTGGCGCCAGCGCGCCTATGGTGGTCAATGTTGCAGCAACGAGTGGAATCCAAACTTCCCGAGAAGCTGTGGAAATCAGTCGAGCCACAGAGTGTCGATCAGGTTCCGACAAGAGATCGAATTGATGCTCAACCATGCGATGGACATTTTCCACAACGACCACATTGTTATCGATGGCAATGCCAAGCGAGAGAGCTAATGCTGCAAGCGTGATAACATTGAGGCCTATGCCAGTGAGCCCAAGAAAGATGATACCTCCAGCAATTGAAAATCCAACTGAGAGAACCATCAGAAGTGAAACGAAGAAATTTCTGAAGAATAGAACAATAACAAGAAGAATCGCAAGCCCTGAAAGAACTGCCTTATTGCCGAGCTCCTCCATCTCCATCCTCATATCCCTGCTTTTATCAGCGACCTTCACAAGAGAAAGAGACGGTGGAAGTGTTTTTCTCAACTCATCGATTTTTGTCTCTACCTCTGAAGCAACATCGAGCATATTGCTGCCGGGTTGTTTATCAATTTCGAGAGTGACAGAAGGGGTACCATTGATCCTGACTATGCTTCTCGGCGCAGCGATCGAGTCAACGACCCGGGCAAATTCTTTTAGCTTGAAAAAGGCTCCACTCTGGTTTCTAATGAAAATCTCATTCAGCTCATGTGCGTTGTTTAACACATTTCCAACAAATACGTACTGCCTTATGTCACTTACTTGAATTGTCCCTGCAGGCGCGTTTTGCTGAGCGCCGTTAATTGCGCTCAGAATCTCCCCAATACTGATCCCCATGCTCTCCATTTTGTGTCTATCAAGCAAGATGTAAATTTGTCGCTCAGCGCCACCAAGGATTCTCACCGCCCCGACGCCGTTGATGGCGATCAGCGCAGGTTTAATATGTTCTTCTGCATAGGCTTGAATTTCCGAAAGGGTCATGTTGCCGTAGAGGTTGTAGCTGAGAAATCCTTGAAGCTCACGAAAATCTTCCGGTACATATTTCTCCAAGACCGGGAAAGAAGCTCCCGGAGGGAGCCGATCTGCAAGGGCGGAAAGCTTTTCCATGAGCTCCAATCGCACAAAATCGACATTTACGTCCTTCTGAAGTTCTACATTCACGATTGATTGCCCCTCGGAGGAGCGCGAGGAAATTCTTTTCACCCCCTCCAGTGAAGATGCAGCCTCTTCAACAGGAAGTGTAATGCTTCGAGCGACCATCTCACTGGAAGCACCTTGCCACATTGTGGCGATAGAAAGGCGCGGAAAATCCATTTCAGGGGCAAGCTCAACAGGCACGCGGCTGAGAGCAAACACAGCAAGAGCAAGCACCGTAAGATGAAGCACAAGCACGCTTACGGGACGATTGAGAATAGAATGCATCCTTTACACACTTGCTTAGTTAAATTGTCTCAATCAGGCAAACAGCTTTTCACCTCTCCCTGTGAGAGATGCTATCGAAAAACTTGTATACAACGGGAATCAAGAACAGTGTGAATATCGTTGAGCCGATTAATCCGCCAATGATCGGATAGCTCAGGGCTGCGGCAAGTTCCAGCCCAGCCCCGATCCCAAGAATCAATGGAACCATCCCGAGAATTGAGGTCAATGTTGTCATCACGATTGGCCGGAATCGCTTGCGCATACCATCCAGCACCGCATCGACAAGCGGCGCCCCATTCCGCCGATTCGAAATGATCATGTCGACAGCAATCACGGCATCATTGTCGATTGCCCCAAGCATAATAACGATGCCGATGATGGACATGAGATTGTAACTTTGATGAAAGAGAAACATTGTAATAAATGCACCTACAAGAGCGAGAGGACTCGTAGTGAGGATTACCAGTGGATAAACGATAGATTCGTATTCTGAGGCAAGGATAACATAGACGAGGAAGATCGAAAGCAAAATAATGATGATCAATCCCTTCAGCATAATCTGGATGTCTTCAATTTGCCCGCCAACTTTCACATGATATCCCGACGGGAGATGCACCGTATTGACGATGTCTTGAATCTTCCCGACAGCTTGAAGAATCCCCAGCCCGTATGTGTTAGCATGAATGATGAAAACTCTCTGCTGATTCTCGTGCGCAATGCTTGAATATCCCTGTTTCTCCTCCACCCTCACAATTTGTCTTAGGGGGATCGAACCAAAGCTGAAGAGCCGGCTCGAAGTTGCCGCTACTTGATCCCCATTAGAAAAAGGAGTCCCTGCGTTCGCATTTCGGACTTGATAATCGAGAATTGCCTGTATGTTGTTGTCCCTTTCATCGTTAGCAGGTATCACTCTGATGGCTGTTTTCCTGTCGAACTCATTGAAATAGGTGGCTATCTTCCCCTGAAACAAATGAGAGATCTCATTCACCAACGAGGCTTTATCAAGTCCAAGAGAATTGATCTTCTCATCGTCAAGAATCAACCAAACCTGCCGGCTCGTTTGTTCGCTCTCCATGCCGAGATCGGTCAGGTACGTTGCTTTCTTCAGTCTTGAGAGAAGTGTATCTGTGATTCTCTGGGAAATCGTCAGGTCATTTCCGAATACCTGAATTTCAATCTCGCTCTTGCGTGGCTGAAGAATACGCTCAAATGTAGTTGCTGGCTTGGTGATAAGAATGCTAACATCCGACGCTGCAAGAGCGTTGTTCATCATCATGTGCATTGCGGTACTCATTTGCCGCTCGGACGATTCCTCTATTTGCTTAAGACGCTTACGTAAGTCGGCAATTGCACTTTGTACTGTGTAGCCATGTTTTACCCGGCAGTCTATCGTTGCCTTATTGACTGAAGAATACAGAACGCTGTAGTAGTCTTCCCGACTAGAAATACCGATGTCGGAAACCACAGCTTCAACTTCAGGCATTGACAGGAGAACCGATTCCACTCCCGAAACAGCAAGTGAAGTAGCTTCCAGAGTCGATGAGGGGGGAAGCGCAAGCTCAACAACAAATCGACTCTGATCGATATCCGGTGCCTCCTCCGTTCTGATGAGAAATGCCATACCGCATGACACCAGGGTGATTGCTGCGGTCGCGATTAAAACAGGTTTCGGATTTTCAAGGAACCTTCGCAAAAGGCGTAGATACCAAGCCATAAAATCGTGGTACAACTTCCTGACCGCCATGCTGAGCAGCATCAATTTTGAGCGCTCGAGCTTTTCGCCTGACTGCTCGCTCTCCTGTGCGGCCTGATTTCGTTTCCGGGCAAGCAGCGACGGTACAAGAGTAACTGCAACTAACAAAGAGGCAAGTAAAGAAAACGTCATCGTCAAGCCCATGTCCAGGAAAAGTTTCTGGGCAATGCCCTTGACAAGCACAACTGGGAGAAAAATTGCAACGTTTGTGAATGTTGAAGCTGCAACGGAAAGATTTATTTCTTTGGATCCTTCTATGACTGCGTCCTTAATTGAATAACCCTGCTCTCTCAATCTTGAGAAATTCTCAACAATTATGATAGCGTTATCGCCTATCATTCCGATGCCGAGCGCAAGACCAGTAAGCGAGATAATGTTAAAATTTATCTTGAAGAAATACATAAGAACCACAGTCAGCAGAATAGAGAACGGCGTTGCAACTCCAACAAGGAGAGGATAACGAGGATTTCTCAAGAAGAGGAAGAGAATCAGAAACGCCAGAAGAGCACCGACAAGAATTGCTTGTTCGAGGTCGCTGATCGACTTGCTGATGAATTCAGCCTGATCGAAAATCACGCTTGAGTGAACGCTCGGATATTCGTTGTTCAACTCGGCAAGCGCTTCTTGCACTTTCCTGCTGACGCTGACGGTGTTTGCCTGCGCTTCTTTCTTGATGTAGATAACAATAGCCTCTCTGCCATTAACTCGAGTAAGCCCCTCCCGCTCAGCGAAACCTTGCACAACCGTCGCAAGCTGCTTTAACGGTATTGAGACCAAACCTCTCCGCACTGGGACGTTCGCGATGTCACTCGAGCTTTGAAACTCACCAATAGTCCGCAGAGAGTAACGAAACACCCCTTTTCGGATTGAACCCCCCTCAAGATTTAAATTGGCATGTTCCAATGCACGCGTTATATCCTCGTACGTCAAGCCAAACGATTGCAGTTTCTCCGGATCGACCTCAACCAGTATTTCCCGTTCCGCGCCACCAGCAACAACTGCCTGCGCAACACCCTCAAGTTGCTCCAGTCTCTTCTTGATCACTGCCTCGGCAAATTCCTTGAGCTGGGATAAGCGTGATTCCATTGCTGAGTTGCGGGAGAGAAGATTCAAATCGTCAGGACTACGCTCAGCGCTGGTAACATCCGCTGTCTTCCGGTCGGTCCCAGCATAATTCACGCCTATTGTCATGATCGATTCCGTTGAAGGATCAATTCGAAAAATAGTTGGACGGCTGGCATTCTGTGGAAGAAGGGAACGTATCTCGTCTAATTTTTCGCGCACCTCAAGCATTGCGTAGTCGACATTTGTACCCCAATAAAAACTCACGCTCACAAGCGATCGAGCCCCACTGGAAATGCTCGATACCCTTTTCACACCACCGACTGTGCTCACAACTGACTCGATCGGCTTTGTGATGGTCTTCTCAATCTCTTCAGGTGGAGCATCTCTCAGGGAAGTCTCTATAAGAAGTTCAGGAACTTGAACTGGCGGAAGGAAATCTATGCTCATCTGTGTGAAGGCAATCACCCCAATCAATGCGATGCCGAGAAAGAACATAGCTGTCGTTACAGGTCGAGAAACGGAGGCGGTTGTCAGTGACATATCAACCTCTACAGTTGCAGAATGGAAACATGACGTGGGTTTGCGGAATACAAGCCATGGAAAAGATCCACAAGATCGATTCTAATATCTGCAAAAATCTGCTGCACGTATTTGAGGAAAGAACAATAAGAGATACATCAAAATGTAACTATACGGACTTAGATTGGCAAGTGCACGAATTGACAGACCAAGTCTTTATTATCAGAGCCGGCAAATTAGCAGGTGAACATTTTACTCTAACGTCAAAGGAAGAAAAATGCGCGCAGGTCACACGGACTGTTAAAGTTTACATCTCAGCAGCTCTTCTACCACATGCAAAAACCATCCCTCCTGCCTATAGTAACCCGTCTCTGGACCCTGGACAGTAAGAGCCTCGCCGTTATCGGTTATGAGCAGCTTAATGGGGGTCGTTTCAAGGCTAAATTCTTTAAGCATCAAATCGGTAATGTGCCCTCTTTTGTCGTAATAAACTGGAAATGCAAGGCCAAGATTTTCAAGCCATAATTTTAATTCTTCAGATGGCTGCTCCGCTCTAACTATCCCGAAAACCGAAACCGAGTCAAAAAATAGTTAGCTTGTCCCAGTATCTTCGTTCCTCGAGGCACATCGGGCAATCGTATTCCGAGAAAAAAATCAGAGCTACGTACCTACTATTGAGGATCTTCTCGAATACAACTTCTTGTCCCTGCAGCGTATATATATGTTCTCTCTGAAGAATATGCTTTATACTTTTCCTTACTATAGCCGGGGTAGTTGAGCTCGGAGATTTTACATCCTTCAACATTCGATTCTGATGAAGCAAAAGCGCATTGAACAATAGAAGAACCACGCAAAGAAATAGCAAGTATTTTTCTCTTCCACTGAACTTCATATGGCTCTACTTTAAGTTCATCTTAAATTTGCCAACTTTAAATGCCGATTCGTATTCGGTTTCTTTACGATACGTCAAAAAATGAAAATATCCTGATGAATCAACGGTAAGCAGTCTGCTGGTAGTTCTAACCGCAGAGATAATTTCTTTCTTCGTGAATCTGTCATAGATATCAAGATAGTAAATCGGCGCCCCATTTTCGTAGTTAACAACTGAGACCACAACATATTTCCCCTGAACAAGCAGGTTGTCAATCTCACTCCCTGAGTGGTAGTACCTCAGTTTCTCCGTAGAGTATGGAGTCTGAAGAAATTCTATGGCACCTGCTTTGCTCGAGAAACCTCTCAATGGTTTGAAATACCCGGGCATTTCACCGAAGGTATCAACAATTCTACCCTCCAGATCAATTTTATAGATTTTATACTCCCGAGATTGAACAGCATAAATAAAATTATCCGCAGAAATATCAATGATCGGAGAGGAGAAATTCGTTAAGTACTGTCTATACAATGTCTTTGAGACTGGAAGGAATGATTTCAGGAACTTTCCGATGGAATCGTATTTCTGAATGTACAAATAGTCAAATGGGCGGGAGGTCTTATTTGCGGAGCTGCCATGTAGATAAAGCCATTGTGAACTCGAAGACACCGGGGCACCCAGTGATCTGTCCGGATCAAGAAAGATCGGATGTATCGATAATTCTTATCAAAGACACTTACTCTCCTCACAGAATTATCAGAGACATATATCTCACCCGTCGAGCTGACGAATACTCCAACGGGCTGCTCAAACTCCCCCGGTCCTCTTCCTCCCCCACCGATATTTCCTATGTGGGCTCCATTTTGATTAAAGATTAAAACATGTCTCCCAGAGTGATCGACAACAAGAAGGTTATCTTTACTATCAACCGCCATGCCGTCGAAGTAACCTATCATGGTTTTCTGGGGTTTAAGCTCGACCTCCGAAATCCTCTTAAACACTGCCTCAAATGAGGACAGAAGGACTGAAAACGCAAGACCGATGGCGATGATAAACATCTTTTCCCCCTGGGCTACAAGATAAATAGGGCGGCGCTACATTAGTGGTAGAGGAACCAAGACTGACCTCCAATAAACCAATACCCTTTCATCACCGAAAGAGGCGAAGTGCTGAAAAAGGCCCGGCAGTTTTTGCATAAAGCTTGTAGGTCACTCCACCGATAAATGGCCATCCAAATGACACTCTGTCTGCTTTCAACTGGGATATTTCGTGGAGAACAGCACCCCAATTCAATTTTCCTTTGCTTCTCGCGAAGGATATTTGCCATCCTACCTGCCCCCGTTAAACTCACTGAGGACAGAATCAACAAAAGTCCTGAGGTGCAGAAACCCCAAAGTGTCGGGTGTCACAGTAAACTCTCTAATTCCTCGGCGTGTTAGAGCGAAAAGTGCTGGGCTTGGTAAAGAGCCCCCGCGCGCTATTTCGAACAGATTATCGTCCATATTGTATCTCCACTTTATTTTGTTTACAAACTCTGGGCTACTGTGGATCACGACAACTACAGCCGGGCTCCCTTTTGACCTCCACTCAGCTCTTACTCTTTGCAGTTCCGACAAAAGTATGTCCACACATGTGCCGCAATCATTTTCCGAAACAATGCCGACCAACCTCAATCCGGGCAACTTACCAAGCTCAATCTTTCGCAGGCTATTAACATCGGTCACGGTGAATGCAAGCACGTTATTGCCTAAGGCTGTGCCATTCATCAACTCTGACAGCGGTCTCCACTTGTGAATGATGAAGCTGAAAGGGTTCTTTTCATCTACAGCTTTCTTGCCCACCCTTGGCTTAATAGTGATAGCAAACCGCTGATCACCCATGTTTGGTATCACATTCACGTCTATTTCAACATTACCTATGTAGTTCCCATGCAGATCGAACGCTCTGAGGACACCAGGCTTGCCGTACTTCTTGTCGTCTGGAGAGGCGTAACTCTGAAGCACAAACCTATTGTCATAAATAGAAAAGTTCCGGTAAAGTGGAAGCTCAAAGAATACCGACTCAAAATTCTCCTTCCCCACATTACTTAACCTCGGAATCTCAGTATAGCCCCTTGGTCTAGTTCCGCTGGCTATAAATCGATTCTCTACTCCTCCAAAATAAACCCTGTATGAGAAAAGGTTTGCCTCAATAATCTTCCCACTGTCCAAGACCAGCACATCGCCATCTAAGAACCCCCTAAAGTAATAGCCTCCGTACTTCCAATCAACATCGGTTCTCAGATTCTCGATTACTTTTCCGGTTGAATCGAGAATAGCAATAAAACCAGGGTACTCTGCTGATGGGGGGTGATGAATAAAAATCCTGCCTGTCGAGTCAACAGCCATATGTCTTGGGCGCAAGCCGGGAGCTTTTAGCGCGATTGTCTTCACCATTTTTCCCTGGAGGGTAAAGACAGTGATCCTTTCAGCTAAGTGGTCGTAAAAGTACAGTAATCTCAATGGTGAAATCGCAAAGCACGTAATGTTCATAAATTCTCCCGGACCGCTTCCTTTACCACCCAACATTTTCGTTATCCTACCCTCGAGGTTAACCAGCCATATTCTCCTCTCTGAAGAGTTCACGATCACAAGCGTTGAGTCAACATATCCGATTGTTCTATCTAGAATTGGGTCCACATAGAGCGAATCAGGGAGTTTCAGCGAGATTTCTACATAAGGCACCAAAAGCTCGCTCAATCTTAGACCTTGATTAATCAACTTCGACAAGGCTTGTGAATTCGCAGGGAGCCTCACAGCGGGCGACATACCGCGGTGCAGAAATAGGTACACGAGGCACGACAACCCAAAGATTAGAACCGCCGCTAAAATTAGCCTCCTTTTCGTCATTCAGAACCTCGGGTGTGAATCAAGATGTGCCCTCGAGGAACACCGAGGGCACACCAGTCAACATCCACCACCTTGATACGTTTTCCGCTGAGTGCCAAGGGTGCACTCGCTGCCACCCTTGTCGCATTTGTCCAAAAGGTAGTACACATTCTTTAGTTGAATTATGGTCGACACGGAGATGGAACCGTCTGCATTGATCGTGGTGACCGTGGTTACACAGGTCACTGACTGGGTAACAGTGCCATAGTTCTCCCAGTGACCATAAGCGCTTCCGCCTCCCCCACCATCACCCGGTTCAGATTGCAACCCGAAGCAATCTGGACTTGAGATAGGGGTAGCAATCGCAAATAGCAGGATTGGAATTGCAAGAATCAGGAGCCGCTTCACAATTTGTTCCTCCTATGCTTTTGCATTTGTTATGAGCGTGAGCCCCTGCTCACGCCGTTAATTAAAAGCCCACGAATCTTACAACATTTCCCTCTCAACTCGTCAGGAACACGTAAAACCGTGATTTTTAACGACAACAGAATATAACAAAAAAAAAAACACTTTGTCAAGTGGCAGGAGAAAAAACTTGACAAATTCCTTTCAAGCATCTTGATAATGTAAGTGTCAACTACCCACAATCCCAAGACTGCAGTCTGGGCTTTCCCACTCACTCACCCTTCGGTGAGTGCACCACATGCCCATGTCAAGGAACGTACTTCTTAAACACCGTAAAAGGAAGCTGGATCTCACGTTGGGTGAAGACCACGGAATCGCTCTCAACTAACTGAAAATAGTAGATCTGGTAAAGGCATGGTCGGGTAAAATTATAGGCGTGACCTCTGAGGTACGAACGAAGTTTTCCCAACACCGCTGTATCAAGCTCAAAATCCGTTGCCTTCATATCGTAGAGGCTCGCAACACGTTCTGGCTTGAGAGCTTTGAGAGAAAACCCTCGCGACTCCACCACTTCCTTCTCAAAACTTGCATCCCGAATAGGAAAGTACACCAGAGGCGAATTAACTGCCTGCAGCTCAAAATGCTCTGCGTCGTGGAGAATTAAGAGAAAAAACTCTAACTTAACTCTGCCTGAGAGTTTACAATGCCTGGATAAGAACAAGATCATCTCTCTCAATTTCTCTTCTTCAATTGATGGGGTTGCGATGACCAATGCCTGCTCAGGCCTCGTTCCCTTCTCTTTAATTACCCAAACGCCTTCGTGTTGCCCCTGCTTACAAATGATGCATAGGACCGCCAGAAGAAGGATGATGCCGGTACCGCGAGCTAATAACAGACTCCTCATGGCAGCATATATCTGAGAAGCTTATAAAAATTTTCCCTTTTTGATGAATTATTGGGCTCAGATAAATAGGCAAAGACAATTCTAAGATCGGAATCAATAAGCAGTATTACCGGGGTAGGTTGGTATTCTATGTTTGCCAGGAACTTTGTCCCTTGCATAAAGAAGATAGGGAATCCTGGTTTAACAGTCTCGAGCGACAAATGAGCAAGATCATTTGAGGTACTGCCAACGGCTACCCCAGTAACCAGTGCGCCTGGTTTTGATGCAACCCTGTTTAGCTCGTCTGTTTCTTCACGCAGGCAATTTAAACAATCCTCGGGGGAAAAGAAAAAGAAAATGTATACCTTCCTCCCATTTAAACAAGAAGAGAGTTTCCTAGCGGCTCCAAGATGGTCGAATAAAGTGACATCCAGCAAGCGCTGGTTTATTAAATTCTGCTCAAGCCGAATTGTTGCAGTTTGATATTCGATTAATCTCTTCTCCTGAGCTAAGCCCCATACTCTCTTTGACAGGACCACGTTTGTCAAAACAAGGATGATATCCAGCACAACGAAGATAGCAAGAGCATAGTGGAGCTTCGATGAGCGAGCCACAACTTTCCTGATAGTAGCCATTATACATTTCACCGATTACTGACTCACTCCTCTCAGACGGTAAAATGCGAGCTTCGGGTTAAGAGCAACGCCAGTGGAATCATTATGGATGTGGATCTCAAAGCAGATTGAGCTATCGAAGGAAGAAATAACAAGATTCGGCACCAGGTCGCCACCAAACAATGGTTTCCCACTTAAAAGTCTCCCAAAGACATTGTAGACCTGAGGAAAACCAGTTACGAATCTCCCGTAGACATCGTAGATTTCGAAAAACACCGTAGGCCGACGTTGAGCATCGTGATTGATAAGTTGAACTAACAGCAGTCCAGGTTTTAGATAAAACAATCTGTGAATTAACGTTCGGTCGAAAATCAATTCGTTAAACTTCCTGCGATCATTAGCATGCGAAGGGAGCTTTTCTGGATAAGGCTTGAGGAATGGTGGAGTCCTGGCAAACTTTGCCATAAGCGAACCATCAGGGGAAAATTTTAATATTTCGTACTTAGCAACGGTTATTTGGTACAAGTTCCCTTGATCATCCGCAACAAGTCCTCCCCCGGCTGAAAGGCGCATCAGTAGCTCGCGAAAATTTTCTGGGATAGAGGAAAATGTTCGTATCAGTTTGCCGGTGGTGTCGTACTGGAAGATGCTGTTCCTTCCCTCGAAGGTAAATTCTTGCAGGTAGACTCCACTGGAGGTTGCAGCCATCCTCGAAACAAATTCCCTCGTAAAGATCAAGCGTTTGAAATTGCCTTCGGCGTCAAAAATAAAAACTTTGGCTAATGTTGGATCAAACACATAGATATTCTGTTCTGGATCAACTGTAACCAAACTGGGCGAATGGTACTCTCCGGGACCATCTCCAAAACGACCAATTCTCCTCAGAAACTTCCCCTCTGGTGAGAACATCAGAACTTGACGCCCTATATCGTCAGCTACGATAATTCTGCCGTCACTGGCTATAACAAGGTCAGTGACTCGCCCAATCAAAGCGTCCCTCTGCGTCGAGAGCTGGACATCCCGGACTTTCTCAAACGCTTGATCAAAGCTCTTACACTCCGCGAGCTGCCTCAGGAATTTGTCGGTGAACTGGTTCGATGCTTTCTCACGAGAGTTTTTGCACCCGCTAAATCCCGGCAAGAGACAAAGGGAAAAAGCTAATATAAACCAGATATGAGCCAATTGTTTAGTACCGCCATTAAAGCACACTCTCACAAACGTCGTTGTAAGACTCAGCATATTCATTGACCCCCTTCATTTGCATTTTTCTTCACCGCTGACGACAAAGAAAAAATAATTTCCCCTAAAAGCTTGGCGTGCACCTGAAGTACTGTCTAATCTCCAAGAAGGATAGAAGCAAATGCGACGATCCGGAGCAGATGGCTCAGCACGTTCATCGTTCCTGCTCCTATTTAGCAGCGTTCTCGTCTCAGCTTATCAAGAACAAGTAGAACTGTGATCTTTAACGGCGATGGAATATACCAAAAAACACTTTGTCAAGTTCCAGGACAAAAAACTTGACAAGTTCCCTTGGGGTCTCACAATAAGATGACCGCTGCCTATGCAGGCTACAGGATGTCTGTCCACAACAAATAGAAAGCCTCCACCACGACTGCGGTTAAAATTCCTTCTTTCTAAATCCCCGGATACTAAATGCAGTCAGTAATAAGCAAAAAATCAAGGCACGGACAAACTCTGAACCGGTGTATGAAAATGGCGGAGAAAGGTCGAAAAATGCCTCGGTCGATAATGCGGTCAATTGAGTAGGATGGGGCAATACAGTTCGCAGCACTGAAACGAAACGAGCTACTACCCCGCCGAAAAGGTCCGGAGAAGCCCTTCTACTAAGCATGCCGTCAACAAGCAGGTAGTAGACTATCATTATTCCTGTGGACCAGGTTGAGCTTTCAAGGAGAAGTACGAGCGACCATGTGATGCCCGCGTACAGCATAAGCTCGAGTGCGAACAGCGTTGATCCATAAACGAAAGGACCAAGAACCATTGAGCCTGTTTTTGCTGACACAATTCCTGCCAACAGCGCTGCGAATACTAAGAGGTTCAACGCTAACGAAACCGCGGTTCCACTTAGGGTTGATACAAAAAGCCCAGCTCTCGTAACTGGTCTAACAAGCAAAAGCTCCGTCTTACGACTTTCTAAAAATTCATATGCCAGGCTCGAGAACCCAGCGAGAAAAAAGAACACAACGAAGTAATGAATGACAACCGCAAGGCTTTTCAAGAAAATGCCAGTGAAATATGCATAACCGGATTCCATTACATCATGATTAAAGAATCGAAATTCCGTCAATACTCCATCAACGTAGTTGACGTGAACACCAAAGACAATGATCCCAACTACACTTAGCTCAAGAATGATCAAAAACAGCATAGCCGCCGATGTAAAATTTCTCCTGACCACGTACATCAACAAAGCCATATTAAGCATCACCGCCCTCGCCAACGTATTTGAAGAAAACATCCTCCAGAGTAGTTTTAGCTGGGTATATCGACTGAACGACAATTTGAGCGCTTCTGAGCTCTTCCAACAACCTGGCAAGTTCCTGTCCATCTCTCGCTACCAACTGCCATCCATCTGGTCGCTTCTCAACTCTGTAATTCTTAGCAAGTTCAGGCTGTTGTCCAACCAGGACGAAGTACTGTTGGTTATCAGGCATCAGCTCGGTCAATCCTCCGGTCACGACAAGCTTGCCTTTGTGCAGTATTCCGATGCGGTCAGCGACCATTTCGACCTCGGATAGAGTATGAGAATTTAGAAAGACCGTGCACGAATCTGCGGCAAGCTCCCTTATCAAGTTTCGGACTTTCCTTCTCCCTGATGGGTCAAGCCCTTCTGTTGGTTCGTCCAAAAACAACAACTTTGGATTATGAATCACAGCCTGTGCTAATCCAAGCCTAACCAACATCCCTTTTGAGTAGGTTTTCACCTTTCTTTGCCATACACCCTCTAAATCTAAGAGATCAATTACTTCTCCAATTCTCTTTTCCAGCTCTTTGCCACTCAATCCCGAAATTAACCCATAAAGTCTTAGAACATCCTTGCCGTTCATATCCCCAGGGAACTCAACAGTCTCTGGAAGGTAACCGATATTCCTCTTCACCGCACTGTTGAGAGGAGCTTCTCTCATGACCGACACACTCCCCTTAGTTGGGAACCTCAAACCGAGCAAAATCTTCACTAATGTCGTTTTCCCAGCACCGTTAAGGCCAAGGAGGGCAAATACCTCACCACTCCCTACAGATAGCGACACATTGTCCAAAGCAACTATTTGGCTCGCTCGGTTTTGCTGGTAAATCTTGGTAACATTTTCAACTTTAATTACCACGTCGCTCATTTATCGCCTCCCTCCGGTCAGCAAGCTTAAAACCCTTTCCCTATCCTTTATCCCAATTGGAATCTCGTGAAAATATAGTAAATCCCCATTACTATTAAAAACTGCTACAGTGCTTCTCGGAACAGCAAATTTTTCGAGAATGCCAGCTGGCACCACATGAATCGGGTAAACTATCCCATTCGCCTCCCTCCATAAGGAAAGTTTACGCAAGTCCACGGAGTCAACAATCCCTCCTTGTTCAATCAGAGCTGCCACATGTCCCTCAAATTGAGAATAGTTTCTTGCTATTGAGTCAGAAAGCGCGATAAAATCATCGTAACAAATGGCACAAGTAAAATCGTAGAACTTGAGCAGGAAAAGCAGATATGCACCGTGATGACCTTGGGACTGAAAATAACCATCATGCTGAGCAATGCTAAGCAGAGTACCCAACCTTGGGCCAGATAAACCCGAATGAAGGAAGGCTGTTGACCTATCGTGTGCCGACTGGACTATTTGCAACTCGAAAACGAGTAGCAGTATAAGCGCAACAATGGTCATTGCTGGCAACGGTCTCTTCGATGAGTTGTGCTCAGTATGTATGATTATGGCTACCAGTGCCGTTAAATCGAAAAGTAAGAAATCAAGCCCGATCTCGAGATAGTTTGGTATTGCCAATTTGAATATCCCGAAGCAATTACAGTCAATCAATTTGCCGGTCATAACAGAGGAATAGAGTACCACGATATAGACCGAAATAATGAGGCATATTAGCCCAGCAGTTACGAGGACTTTTCTTCTCAGGGTAAAAAGAACGCCGGAAACTATTTCGCCTGCTATTACAAATGCCGCAAGAACCCTTGCTCTGGACACTGCTATTGAAAGCACGGAAGAAATAGTTAATGCAAAGGAGCTATAAACGAAAATCTTCGATGCCCCAGTCACAATGAGGAAAAATCCAAGCAGGATGGCTACATAGTTAGCAAGCCTGAGAAGATATTTTCTCATAGCATAGTCAACTTATACTTTAAGTGGCCACATCATTCGTATATGATCTTATACTTTCTAACGAGGGTACCTTTATTGGCTGTCAGATAAAGATCATTGTTTGCATCCACATAAAGGACTCGAGTGGGCTCTGGTAGCAGGAGTCGCGTCATAAAGGAGCCATCTGGTTCCATCACATAAAGAGCCCTGTTGCCGAGTTGGCCCGATTCAGACAACAGGAAGATTTTCCCAGCTCTATCAAAACAGATTCTGAAAAACATGCCTCCCGAAGGAATATCCCAGTCTGTCCCCTCGAGTTTTTCCCAATTAACCTCTCTTGGCAGTCCCGGCACAGAAAATCTTCTGATAAGCTGACCCTGCGCAGTATACAACTGCACGTCATTCCTTACGGCGCTCGCCAATGCGACCAACCCTTCATGTGAGATGTCTATCCAGAAGATCATATACCACTGACCAGATAAGAAATTGTTGGTGGAAGGTATACCTTGGGGGCCCATGGTTAACACAGGTTTTCCCTCAGGATCATACTTGGTAACAATTCTGTTCCTATCCGGGCCAGCCGTAGTGATCCATGGAGCGCCATCGGGTCCGAGCCTTAACCCGGCTATTGACGATGGCGCGTAAAAGGATGTCAAATACTTGAAGTTCTTGTCAAAGATCTGCACGCGCGGAGAAGGAAAATTTCCCACAGCGATTCTCCCATTCCTATAGGCGATCCACGTAGGATTTTCAAATTCGCCAGGGCCTTTCCCTCTTCTTCCAAATGCCGTAATAAATTTCCCCATTCGGTCGTACACGATAATGTGATGAAGCAGCCTGTCGGCTATATAAACTCTTCCCTCTTCATCGACTGCAATGTCGCTCGCCTCGGCAATGTAACCTTGTTTGCTGTCACCAAACGTATTGAGCAATTTTAGGCTTATCGATGTGCTAGCCCTTTTCCGCCTCGAATCGTGCAAAAGCATCGGCGCGTTCCGTGACACGTCGCCATGAGTCACAAACTCCTTAACTGCCACAGCTGCCAAAACGAGCAAGGCAACTACGGCTGCAAATAAGAGCCAGCTACGTTTCCTCCTGATTGATATATCCATGTTTAGTTCTCGCTAAATATATCATAGGGACCGGGGTGCACCGTTGCCGGGTGGGTGAGAACCGGCACCGCTGTGCACCCCTTGTGTAGATTCGTCCGGTCAGTCCATTAGAAACCCCACCCATCGCAGAAAAAGTAGCCGATCCCGCAACCTGCTATACATCCGTCACTACCACTGCAATCACGCACACATCCTTGCAGCGCCGTCTTACAATACGCAGGCTTCCTTGCCTCCACATTCTGAAGCGGCGCCACTATAAATGCCAGCGAAAGAATCCCAGCTAATACGAAGCGTTTCATACTTACCTCCTATTTGGTTTTAGTTGTTTGGCCAATAGCGTAAGCTCTCGCTCACGCTCTTAACTAAGACCCGGTAAGGACCCCAACATAGCCGCTCAAATGCCTTCGCGCCCGGTATCCTTCCGCAGTCCTTAACGAGAATATAGCAAAAAAAAAAAGAACCTGTCAAGTACCGGGACAAAAAACTTGACAAATTCCTTTAGGCATCTGTTTTATGGGAATCTCGACAAATATTCAGGGGCTTTCATCTATACGAGGTTCATTGTGCTCCTTCCGATGCATCATCAGGACCTTCGAATCACTGGGTATGCGCAACCAACTCGAGTAAATCGCGGTGCTCACACTGGCACGAGTCAACAGAGGTTCCTGCACCTTTCATGAGTGTGAATAACAAAAGTTTATGCGCTCACATTTAGTTGCTCAGCAATCCAGCTATAGTTATATCCGAGAGGTCCCAGCAAAATCTCTACTGATTTGATAACAAATTCAGTATACTTATAGGTGTCATATCCATCTTCTGGTTGATAGAACAAGAAGGGTTTAGCTTTCGCCGGATATCTTTTGCCGGTGCTGTCAATGATTATATATTCCGCTGTTTCGCCTGGCTTTAAGGCAACGCCCGCCTCAGCCATCGCTTTTGCGACAATGGCTTCAAGGTTCGAGTTCTCGTACTCGTCAGCTTCTTTTGAAATTGTACGTCTGATGACCAGCTCAAGCGGCTCAACACGACCGGCTCTCAGTTTCTCCAGATGCATCTTTATTACTTGAATGATCTCGGGGATCATGAGCTTCAGCTCTTTTATAGTGGACGCGTTTGTCATAAGTTCAAGCACATCAGCTTGAACTTTCCTTACGAACAGAGGCGTATCTCCACGACGGACTTCAAGGCCCCGTACTTTTAACTCGCCATTCGTATATGCGCCAACATATCTGTTGGCAACTGGAATTTCCGGATCAGTTCTTGAGTTTGGGAAAAGTATCCATTTGTACATCCCCTCAAAACTTATATTTACTCCGATTTCTCTTGATATCTCTTCACTCAGTTTGCGATAATCATCAGGACCAGCACCGTTCTTCTTTAGCCATAGACAGTCCACAATTCCGTGAATGATTTCGTATCCTCTTTTCTCCGCTATTGATTTGGCTCTTAGAAAAGCATCTCTGGAAAAAGCATTGACAGCTTCATGGGCTTCTATCCTTCCGAACCGCGCATTCTTATATCCAAGATAACCAAAACATGTTACCAACAACCACTTAAGAGCAGTTTGTCTCTTATGATACTCTATTCTTTCACTCTCGCTTCTTGACTCTTTCTCCCGTTTCTTATACTCAGCTCTTTTCTTCAAAATAGTTTCGAGTGTTTCGGGAACTATACCCTTTCTATTTTCGCATAGGGTATATCTTAGCTCAGGTACCTTCTGATTGCTACAACACTTACAGTTCACAGTCTCGGGAGAGATATTATGGATGCACATCAGAGAAGGATACATCGAAGCAAAATCTAACTCGGCAACATTTTCATGATAACCCATTTTGGGAGAGAAGATTAATCCACCCCGGTCAGACAGGAGGAGTTGATATGCAGATTTAAACTGTTCCCATTCTTGTTTCTTGGCGGGTATTAAGATATTATGGCTGTATGCCCATGCTAGCTGTAAGGAAGACAGTCCTGTCCCGATTGTCTCACGAGCTTGTCTTTGAACGGGGATCCTTGTCAATCTTGCAAGCTCAAAGAGCCCAGCCAGATCGGACTGGTCTATTATGAAGGAATTCTCAACATCAAGATGCCATCTACCGGCAAGTTCAAAGGACCCTGCTTTGTGAACTATTTGTCCATAGCTCCAGTAACTAACATCGCGGGTCCGGACAAATGGTGCAGATGGATCGCGGTTCAGCTTAATGGGTACTTTGACCTTATCGGCTAATAACGTAAGCCAGGGGAGAATAATCTCATCCCCAAAATGAGTAATGATCAAATCAGGGTCACAACGCTCAATATGAAAATTCAACCTTGTAAGCAGTTCTTGAGCACTATCTGCATTGATGACGTAACTTCTATTGTCATATCCGACTTCTATTGTTATATTCTGTTGATATTTCGGTGCTATTCCAAGAATAGAAGGTTTGATAATCATGATTGATAGTGGGGGAAGCTTATAATCAATAGCATCAAAACGATCTTCTATGTTTTGTGTGACGAGCTTCCCGTCAGGAGAAATTACATATTCTCCGTAGGCAAGTGGAAACAGATCGTTTTCAAACAGAAACATTTGAACAGGAGAGAGATCGGAATTGAAAAAGACGTAGTAAGGGAGTTCAGCTTCAAATGCTTTCACGTATTTACCGAAGTTGATTGTGTCGTTAACATAAACTTCCAGAACTTTAATGAATTCACCGCTATATATTTCGATCATTTCTTTCCATGCTGAGATTTTACAGCGCCCTTTAAACCGGGAAGCGATTTTCTTCACTAAAGCAAAACTGTTTTCGTCTATCCGGATATAAAATTTTGGAACAAAAGGTGCATGTGCAGAAATACGTCCCCCTGTTTCAGAGATAAACCAGAGCGTCACTCCAGAAAGAGAAGGATAAACGTCAAACAGCCATCCTTTTATGCTCCGATTTCTATGAACTATGGTTTGCACTGTTTGCTTCTTCCGCTCTCTTAAGCTGGGAGATGAGCTTTGCAAGAGCTCTTTCAAGTGCAATTGTGCGTTTATGCTCTTCAAGGAGCATTGATATGACTATATTTTCAAAAGGTACTGGATTAGCGGCATAGGCACAGGCAGCGAGGTGAATTTTAGGTGCACGGAAAAGGTCGTCAAATACTTCCTGATCCTCTTTTCTTAGAGCCTCTCTAAATTTTTTCCACCTCAGCTGATGCTCCTGAATAACCATTGTAAAAGTTGGAACCGTGCGTCCCATTTTCATCCCCTCCTTAAAGGAATCAGTTTTAATGATTCATCATTCAGTCGGTATATCTCGTCGGACATAAGTACCATCTTTTTAAATAAATTAACTTTATCTTTTCTCGCCGGGAAAAGAAATTCAGAAGCAAAGACAATCGATATTCCCTCTTTCTTCATTAAATCAAGTGCGAGTCTTATTCCTTCAAGGCTTCGCAAAGAGTCTCTCGTTGAAACATGGTCATCATAAAAAGTGTGAAGAAGTCCAAAGACAAATAATGTGCGTGAGTTTATTTGTCTTAAGAATGGTCGCACACCGTTTCTTATCAAGCTATCCATTTGATATGCAGTAAACGCACGCGAAATAAAAACCCGCTGCAAAATCTGATAAGGCTCAATAGCATTGATCTTAGCAAGCCGAGCTAATGAGTATACCTCAAATTGGTTTGCCCCATCAACAAGCACTACTGGCTCATCACGCTTTAAAATCTCGAGCATAATTATTAGTGATACTGTGTAAATATTATTATAATTTCCCGTCAACAGATATGTCCTGCCCGGAGTGAGGGTGCCAAGGTGACCCGGCATGAGTTCATCGCCTGATAGCAATATATCGCTGTGCAACCTCAAAAGATGATCTGTATTGCTCTTTATGTTAGAAGAAGCTATCATTGTCATCTACCTCGACTTTTTCGCCGAACTTTCCTAATTCAGGGAAAAATTTTAAAATCGTTGAAGGAACTCTGACCTTTTCATTACCCTTTAAGCGTCTTATAAGTTCAAGTGCATTTGCTGCTGCTTTACCAAGTGGATGATTGTTCAGTATAACATATGTTCTTTCGCATCTCTCCTTTACGGTGCGTATTTTCTTTTCGATCTCGTCAAGCTCTTCGTTGCTATAAAGATAATTGTATCGTTCGTTCCGCTGTAAATCATCAAATGTAACTCCGCTTGTAAGTGCTTCTCGGCTCTCCTTCCATTTTTCATAATTTCGGCCATGGAGCCGGAAGTAGCCTGTCTCGCCAACAATTTCTGTTGTAAACCCAACCATATTTTTTAAAACTGGTTGGTCAACAGCAACGACACTTGCGTTAAGGCTATTCAGAAATTCTTTATTGGTAGACCTGTACCATGAATTATGCCTTAGCTCGAGAAAAATCTTGACGTCAGAAAATTCCTCTATTAGAAAGGATAAGTATGATCTTGACTTATCAGTAGCTGGAAAAAATTCAGAGAATTGTATTAATAATCCTGCCAGTTTTTTTCTTTCAGTGAAAGGCAATATAAAGTTCTTTACCGCTTGTTTATCGTTATAGAATTCAGAGTTTATCTCCCGCGCACCATGGGTAAAATTTTTAAAAAGTTTTACAATAAATTCAAATTCAGGATTGCCTTCGACCTCTTTGAGCCACTTTTCTGCAACCGCAGGTGAGAAATGACGGTAGTAAGTACTGTTAATCTCTACACAGTCAAAAAAGTGAGAATAAAATTTCAGTCGTGAGAATCCTCTCCCAGCTCTCTTTGGATAAAATGGGCCAACCCAATCGTCGTAATTCCATCCAGCGGTGCCAACTTTTACATATTGCTGTCTGATTGGTATTTCCTCCTCTTAAATTTTGTGAAGCGATTTACAACACTTATCACTTTCCCAAGGATTTCAAAATTATCTACTGAAGCTTCAAGTGTTATCGGCTCATAGTTTTGATTCTCTGGTTTAAGCACGATCTTCTTCCCATGACGCATGAAGGTTTTTACAGTAACTCCGTCATCCAGGCGCACCACCACTATGTCACCATCCTGAACATCTTTTGTTGGTCTAAAGAAAACAATAGATCCATCAGTTATACCAACTTCTATCATACTATCGCCTACTATTTGCAGGGCTTTATCGCCCGGTTTAACTCCAAGCGCTGTTTCCGGATCAAGATATTCCTTTGGTTTTTCGTCAACAATACGGGGAATGCCACCCCGCGCTGCTGAATAAAGTGGTATACGTTTGTCACTTTCAACAAGTCTAATTGCTCGAGAAAGCCCTTTTTCTTTCTGGATTAAATTTTTTCTGAGCAGCACATTCATAATATCCTGAATTGCCCCCAGTGAAACATTGAATGCATCCGCGATTTCTCTAATTGTAGGCGCGTAACCCTTCTCGCGTGTAAATTCTTTAATGAAATCGACGATCTCTTGCTGTCGCTTTGTAATTTCCATCATTTCCAAACCTCTGCTATACCTATACAAATGTATGGATACAACAAATAAAAGTCAAGCAAATGAAGATTTGGTGACTGTAAGACGTCAGCGCAGAGCTTCATGGCGCCCCGGCGCAAGCCGGGCAGGCAGAAGAAAAGCGTACATTAGAAGCTGAAGGCTTATGCCGGAATAAGTCCAGGGCTCAGATAGAGACTTATTCGGCTGGAAAGACATTGTCAAATGGATCGCAAAAGATTAGCCCTTCAGACCCGTCCCCAGCTATCTACGTGGGTATGCGGTAGAAGGTTCCATTGCCGGGTTGAAATTTTCTCACCCGTTAGAACCCGAAAGTCACATTCACCCGATGAAGACCTCCAATCTTACCGAGTGATGAAAAGGCATAATCAAATCGGTAGCGGTCGATGAGAATGCCGGCTCCAATGGAAAATCCAGCAAGTCCAGCTGTTGCGCCAATTTTCAAATCGCTCCGCCGTGCATTATCATATCCGAACCGAAGTCGTATAGCATCACTTACTGTGAACTCGCCCCCTATCGTGAATGCGCGAAATCTCCCTAAGACCGAAGAGGATTCCAGATTAAGTTGATGGAAATTTAAATTCAACAGAAGTGGAAGATGCTCAACTTGCTTTGCCACACCAATGGAAAAATCCAGTGGAAGACGCTCTCTTACCCCGGCATACGTTGAGAGTTGAGCTCCAAGATTCGTGAGGCTTGCTCCAAGAGCAACACCATTGTCTGGAATGAGATACAATAAGCCGAAATCAGTTGCTGCTGCAGTCGAATGGTATCCAGCAATTGAAGAGAAAATAAATCGAACATTCACACCATAGAAAAACTCAGGAGCGAATTCATTTGAGTAGCCCGCAAGAAGAGCGAAATCCCCAGCACCGAATGAACCTAAATCGTTCCCTACTTCATCTCTTCTTGTGAATGAGCCATAATTTGTATAAATGATGCCCGCTCCGACCGTACCCACGTTCCGCCATCTGAGTGCAACACTTGCATAGCCGGCATTCACATCGAGTAGATTCTTCAGAAATCCGAATGATACGGCGCGTTCAGGGTTTTCGATGGTTGAAAGTCCAGCAGGGTTCGAAAAGATGAGGTTGGGGTCATCTGTCATTGCAACAAAACTTCCCGCCATCGCTGCTGATCGAGCGCTTGTCTCGTTCAGCAAGAATCTATAGGCACTTGTCTGAGCTATAGCATTCTCAGCGAGCGCTGCTATGAGAATCACGATAAGCAACTTCCAGTTCTTCATGTTAGGCTCCTTTTCCGCACGCTGTTCAATGTAAGAGTCTTTGTCATTCCGCCTGAATCAGGGTCTTGCGCTGCTATTAAATGCAAGCTCAAATCTTGATGAAAATACCTTTCCTATAGAAAATTGTCATGATTCCCAGCCACAGGATAATGTACGCCAGAGCGAAGAAGAGTGATCCGTTCATAGGTCCAGCCCACGATGCAAAGTAATTCTGGTAGATAAAAGTTTTCAACAGAACGTTCGTCCCGTCTGGCTGCGGAATTCTCACAAGGATAAGGATGCGTGCAAGTATGCCGGAAAGGACATAGACAGTAATTGCATTCGTGCCATAGATGACGAAGGGCTTTGTCCACCAGGTTGATTTCTTCACATCAATAAGATAGTAACATGTTGCGAGGAACAGGAGCGCCATCCCACCGGTGAAGATAACATAGGAACTTGTCCAGAGGTTCTTATTGATCGGGAACCATATATCCCAGATTACCCCAAGCACGAGGCCAACGTTTCCAAGCAGGAAGAGCGTTGATGTTTTTTGAAGCGGCTCTCGATCTGACCTCAGGAATTGTCCGGTGAAGACACCAAGAAGAGTTGTTGCGATGGCAGGGATTGTGCTCAAGAAGCCTTCAGGGTCCCAGGTTGGCGTCCACATGTGCCCCTTTAAAATAAGATTATCGATGTACTGCGCCAAGTTTCCTTCCTTTGCAAGAATGCCCACACCATAACCCGGCACCGGAACAAGCTTCATAAGTGCCCAGTAAACGAGCAGAAGCAAAACGGTGATGACAACCTGCGCTCTTGTTTTGAAGGCTAAATATATCACCGAGCTAAAGAAATACGCCAGTGCAATTCTCTGGAGAACGCCCATAATGCGGATGGTTGCCAGATTGTAATAAGGGAATCCATTAAGGAACAAACCAAGAGCGAACAATATGAGCGTTCGCCTGATTACCTGGAGGAAGAGTTTTTTCCTGCTGATACCTTTTGCCAATCGATTGGCAAATGAGTATGTAATTGCTACACCGACGATGAAGAGGAAAAAGGGGAAGATCAAATCCGTCGGGGTCCATCCATTCCACTCAGCATGTCTGAGAGCTGGATACACATAGTCCCAGCTCCCTGGATTATTGACAAGGATCATTCCTGCAATTGTGATGCCGCGGAAAACGTCAAGGGAAAGTAACCTGCCAGAGAGTTTCTGCTCTGGCTTCGGGTCGCTGAGAAAACTGCTGTCTGTTGAGCTATCCATGGATTTCTCTCCGTCTTATATGATTCTTTTCAAAAATGCTACCAACCTGCGGTTGAATTCTTCTGGATTTTCGAGGTTGCTCAGGTGGCTTGCCTTCGGGATTACATGTAGTTCAGCGTTCGGGATTCTCTCTTGCATTGCTTGCATGACTGCAGGAGGGGAGAGTGGATCATGTTCGCCAACAAGGATGAGCGTTGGGACGTTAATGCTCGAAAGAGACGCCGTCGTATCAGTACGCGCAGCAAGCGCAATCAGTGTATTAGCGATCGTACGGGGCGATGTGGAGCAAATAAGGTCATTAACAAACTGAACAACCTCTGACTTGCTCTCAAAAGTCTCAGGCGCGAGAAGGTTTTTCATGAGATCCTCAGCAAATGCCCGGACGCCCTTTGTTTTCAACAGCCGAATTGAAGCAGCTCGACCCAGTTTCTTTTCATTCGTGTCAGCTTCACTGCGAGTATCGCACAGCACCAGTCCTCGGAAGCGATCAGGGTCGCGCTCAATAGCCCTTAAGGCAATGTAGCCTCCCATGGAAAGTCCTGCTACCACTGTTTGCTCGATATGAAGTGCATCAAGGAAACTAATAAGGTCGTCCACGAAAAACTCTATTAGATAATGTCCATCACCCTGATCACTTTCCCCATGACCCCGGATGTCAAAGGCGATTGCACGGCAGAAGGGTGAAAGGGCATCAAGCTGAGCCTTCCACATTGCTTTGCTGAAGGGAAAACCGTGCAGGAAGATCACGCTCTGAGCCTCAGGGGGACCCGTAGCGTTGTAAGCGATCTCAATGTCACCGATACGGACTCTCATGTCACAAATTTTCCCGCTTCTGAAACTCTATTGACGTTAAAATATTACGGGAATTTCTGAGCAATTTCAAGCAATTCTATTGAGCTTTCTTGCAACTCCGAATATCTCTTTCTATCTTTCGCTTACAATAAGCGAGCGCAGTTTGATGCCACTTGCGTTTATCTATCACGAAGATTATCTGAAACATAAGACGGGATTCATGCATCCAGAAAGTGAGCAGCGTCTTGTTGCGATACTTCAGCATCTTCAAACAATAGATCTCTGGAATAGCATGGAGCATATCACTCCCGAACCATCGCAGCTACGCTGGATTGCGAAGGTACATTCAATTCGATACATAGAATTTGTCAGCGAGATGTGCCGTATAGGTGAAACCGTTCTTGATTCAGGGGATACACATGTATCGCGTGACTCTTATGCGGTGGCACTTCTCGCTGCTGGTGGTGTATTAGCAGGCGTAGATTTCGCCATGAGAGGCGATAACCACAGAGCGTTTTGTGCAGTGCGACCTCCGGGCCATCATGCTGAACATGACCACGCCATGGGATTTTGCTTGTTCAATAACATAGCGATCGGAGCGCGCTACGCGCAGGAGCACCATGGATTAACACGCGTCGCCATCGTTGATTGGGATGTTCATCACGGAAACGGCACGCAGGCAGCTTTCTATGATGACCCCTCTGTTCTCTATGTCAGCATCCATCAGTACCCGTATTATCCCGGCACCGGGGGTAAAAATGAGCGTGGAGCGGGAAAGGGGACGGGAACGACACTGAACATCCCTCTTAACGCTGGATCAGGAGATGAGGTTTATCTCGACGCAATGAGGGAAATAATTGTGCCGGCATTAGTGGATTTCTCTCCTGAGCTGACCATGATTTCAGCCGGATTTGACGCACACCGCGATGACCCTCTTGCAGGTATGAACGTGACAGAAAAGGGATTTGGCGAGATGACTCGGCTGATTCTTGAGGCATCAGAGTCTGCTCGCGGACGAATTGTTTCTGTTCTCGAAGGAGGTTACGATCTCAAAGCACTTGGGCGATCGGTGGAGTCTCACCTCCGTGAACTTATGAAGATTTCTTTTTAGTAATAGGGAATTACAAATTCCTTCAGGCGGATTCTCAGGTGAATATAGTCTTCATATACAAATAGCGAAAGGAGGAACCCTTTATGAAGCACGGACTGCTTTCTGTTCGGCTCTTTATCTTTATGAGCTCTTTGCTGTTGCCTGTTACTTCCCTCAGTGGTTTTGCGCAGGAGCAGCAGGTAGCACAAAGTATGGAATCCTGGGGGAAGATGGGAGGAGCTGGTGGATTCCTTCCATTATGGTTCAGACCTTCGGTGAAAGATATTAATTCGGAGCTTGCCTCTTTTGGAATGCCGGATTTCGGTTCACGTGGAATCTTCCTCTACGGCGGTGGAGGCTATGTCTATATAAACATCATCAAGAATATGCGTATTGGAGGTATGGGGGCTGGCGGTTCGCTTCAAATGGTCAGCACCGCGAACGGTGTTCGCAGGGAGGCAATGCTGAGCACCGGTTTCGGTGGAGCTACTGTGGAGATTGCCTTTCCGATACAAAGGAAAGTGGATGTGGCTCTGGGCGTTATTTTAGGTGGTGGTGGACTTGGGCTTCGACTTTCTCGCCAGAGGGACGAAACGAAAGATTGGACCAAGGCATTAAGTGAACTTCGAGATGGAACCTCAGCGGACGTTGTGAAAGAGTTTAATGCTGGGTTTTTCACCTTGCAACCTACGGCTTATGTGGAGATTCATCTTGCCAACTGGCTCGGCTTACGACTTGGTGGCGGATACAACGTAAGCTTCATGGGATCGTGGTCCTCTAACGAGTTTGATGCCACCGGCGTCCCATCGTCATTTAAGGCAACGGGACTCTCCCTTCAAGGGGGACTATTTGTTGGTTCCTTTTTCGACAACTTTTGAGATTTCGTATAGAAAGCACGCCCCTCTTCAAGGATGTAATAGAAGGGAGGAGCCCGCCAGAGGCGGACTCCCTCCTGTCTTCAGAGAGCTTTTGCAAATTGCCAGGACTTCTCAAGCGCGTTTAGTATTTGTTGCGATATCGATGATGGCAAGGTATATTTCTGCTAAAAAGTAGAGTAGAATTAAGGCTGAAACAGCAAAGACGATCCCAACGATTAGAGCAAGCAACCCGCCAAGGAACCCTGTTGTTATACCTCCCGGCATGAAGAGCGAAGAGCTGGGGATTAGTTCTCTCAACAGATATCCACCTTCCGCCCCAGCAATCCATATAGCAAGACAGAGAGCGACACTTAAGCCAGAAACCATCGTCGCGTAGAGCTCTCCGGCTAATCGTAGAACGACAGCTATAATTCGGACTGCAGGATAGGCTCCGTCGGGGAGAACATTTACACTCTCAGCGCGAACCCACATAATTTCAGCTGCGATCACAAAGACGGCGAGCTGGATGAGAGCAGCTATCAATCCAGCGAAAGCCACCAGCGCACCGCCACCGAAAGCGAGCCGGAGAATTTCGATAAACAAGTATAATCCCGCAAGCACAAGCAGAACAGCGAGAATTCGGAGTATCCAGAATACAATGGAGCGGATAAGAGTCCCGCGCTCAGCAAGTTGCAAAATCGGTCTGATGAAAAGGAGCTTTTCCATGGTTACCCCCCTTTACAGTTACAAGGAAAATGTTTTGAATTGCCTTTCAGAACCCTACCTCCATAAGTGGGTATGAGAGATTCCTTAAGTGGCGCTGGTGCACGAAATATACAAAATTCCTTCACCCACATCAAGTCAAAAGCAGCGTATCACATGTGAGCGAGATGACACGCACCGGGAATGCCCTTTTCGATGAAGTGATCCCCTTGAATTTCATTTCGCCTTGTTGTATTATGAAAACCCAGAAAGAAGCGAAATTTTATCAGCCGCGCTGAGAGAACGTTTTCGAGTCGGGACAATCGTTCTTAACGAACGCACTAAGCCTTTCCACGGATTTTGAAAAACTAATCAGTGAACAAGATGCAGACCGGTAAGCAACACCCTCCCCGTTTTCCTGAATCGCGGTGGTATTCGAAAAACGTAGAGGACGTCATTTCGGAGCTTGAAAGTTCACCGAAGGGGTTGTCAGAAGCTGAGGCAAAACATCGGTTGACTTCATGCGGTCCCAACGAGTTGACAAAGGTGCCCTCGACCTCCCCCGTTTCACTCTTCCTTGCTCAGTTCAAGAGTTTTCTAATACTCATCCTCCTCCTTGCAGCAGGTATCTCAATTGCTACCGGGGACACATTTGAAGCCATCACCATCATTGCTATTGTGATTTTGGCGGGCGTATTGGGATTTGTACAGGAATTCCGTGCAGATAAAGCAATTGAGGAGCTCAGGAAAATAGCCGCCCCAACAGTCTCGGTCATTCGTGACGGTGAAGAAAAGATCATCCCTTCTCGCGAACTTGTTGTTGGAGATATACTTTCATTAAAGACTGGGGATCGTATTGCAGCAGATGGGCGGCTTATCGAGGCTGTGAACCTCCGTGTTGATGAAGCTGCATTGACTGGTGAGTCTCATCCGGTGGAGAAAACCTACGCCGCACTGGAAGGAGAGCGGGTCGCACTTGGCGACAGGAAGAATATGGTTTACGCCGGCACAATTGTCAGCCATGGTAGAGGCAAAGCGATTGTCACGGCGACCGGGATGGGGACTGAATTGGGGAAGATCACTGGACTCATCCAGGAGACTGAGAGCGAACGGACGCCACTTCAGGTAAACCTTGACCAGATGGGGAGGTGGATTGGTATCCTTGCTCTTCTCCTTTCTATTGTGATAGCCTTCTTCGGGATTTTTCGTGGACACGATGTGATCGAGATGTTGATCTGGGGAATTGCTCTGGCGGTAGCGGTCATCCCTGAGGCTTTACCAGCTGTGGTCACCATTAGTCTGGCGCTGGGAGTCCGTCGCCTGGTGAAACGCAATGCGCTTATCAGAAAGCTTGCGGCGGTTGAGACTCTCGGTGCAACAAGTGTGATCTGCAGCGATAAGACGGGAACCCTTACTCAAGGGGAAATGACTGTGCAAGTTGTTGTGCTTCCGGAGCGTGAATATCGCCTGACGGAAATCGGGTACAAACCGCAAGGGCGCTTTCTTCTCAGGGACGCCACGAACCTTCAACAATACACGCAGGTTGATCCCACGAACGATGCGGATCTTCAGATTCTTTTGCGGAGTGCAACTCTGTGCAATGACGCGGAACTCCGCGAAGTCAATGGTAGCTGGAAGATCTTTGGAGATTCAACGGAGGGGGCGCTCCTCACGATGGCTGCAAAAGCCGGGATCACGAAGGGCTCCCTTCAGGAGCAGGAGCCCCGCATTGATGAAATTGCTTTCTCCTCCGAGCGGAAGATCATGACGACAATTCATCAACGGTCTGATGGTGCGTATATCGCATACATGAAGGGAGCTCTCGAAATTCTCTTGCGACATTGCGTTTCATACCAGCTTGACGGAGAACATGTTCCTCTTACAACTTCTGACAGACATCGTTTTATCGTACAGTCTTCGCAGATAGCACGCGAGGGACTGAGAACTCTTGGCTTTGCGTATAGAACACTCTCCTCAGAGGAGTACTCTCTCCTAAGAGCTGACGGGAAGCAAGGTGATATGGAGCGCGATATGGTATTCCTTGGGTTTGTTGGAATGATGGATCCACCTCGTGAGGAGGTAAAAGAAGCAATACGACGTTGCAAGGAGGCACGAATTAAACCGGTCATGATCACCGGCGATCATAAATATACTGCGGAAGCTGTTGCACGCCAATTAGGGATTTTGACTGACGGGATAATCTTGAGTGGCGAGGAACTCGATGCAATGCCAATAGTTCTAAGCGGAGATCAAATAAATAAGATCGACCAACAAACTCTTGAATCTATCGTTGAACAGGTTGAGGTTTATGCTCGCGTTGCCCCTGAACATAAACTCCGCGTCGTTGATGCTTTCACAAAAAAGGGGAAGATCGTCGCGATGACAGGTGACGGAGTCAACGATGCGCCCGCATTGAAGCGCGCCCACATTGGCATTGCGATGGGAATTACAGGGACCGATGTGAGCAAGGAAGCCTCCGCAATGGTTCTGCTTGATGACAATTTCGCTTCTATTGTGGCAGCGGTTGAAGAAGGGAGAGCAATTTTCTCGAACATCCGGAAATATCTAGTGTTCCTTCTCAGTGGAAACCTTGGAACGGTAATTGCGATGGTTGTTGCTCTGCTAGCGAATTTGCCTTTACCACTTGCAGCGGTTCAGATTCTTTTCGTCAATATGATTCTGGATGGACTCCCAGCTATCGCGCTGAGTGTGGAGCCACCCGAGCAGGGATTGATGAAGCAGCCACCACGTGACCCAAAGAAGAGCATCTTTGATCGGCATTCACTGTTCTACATCCCAGCTGTTGGGCTACTGATTGCTGCGGTCACAGTCGGTGTCTTCTGGTGGACATTGAGTTCGAGTGACCCGAGACACGTAAAGGCTATGACAATGTTTTTATCGACGCTGGTTTCAGCTCGGTTGTTTAATTCATTGAATTGCCGCTCGCCGAAAGGTTCAATTTTCCAGATAGGATGGTTCACCAACCGTTGGTTGCTCCTCGGAATTGCGAGCGCTCTGCTGCTGACGCTGCTTGTTATTTACATCCCAATTCTAAATGTGCCCTTTATGACTACAGCTCTGAGTCTGAAGGAGTGGCTTATCTCGGTTGCAGCCGGATCGATTGTATGGATTGTTGTTGAAATAGCAAAATCCATCTATCGCTGGGTAACTCGGCACCAGCATTCAAGAACCTCGTAAGATTACGCCATGCCTCGCTTCAATACACGAAGCATCTCTTCATGAATGAACCCATTGCTTGCAACGACCTGAGGTCTGTAAATGCTGAACGGATTTCCCATAAAGTCCGTAACCTTGCCACCAGCTTCTTCAACAAAGAGCGCCGCAGCTGCCATATCCCACGGATTTAGATTTACTTCCCAGAATCCATCAAGGCGTCCCGCAGCAACGTAGGCGAGATCGAGTGCCGCCGAGCCAAGTCGACGAATTGCCTGAGCCTCCATCAAAAAATTATTGAAGTGACCAATGCAGTTGAAAGGATTCTCATGTAGGTTGTACGGAAACCCTGTAGCGAGAAGACTCCGCTTCAACGAACTTGTGTTTGTCACATGAAGACGCTCTCCGTTGAGATACGCCCCACCTCCTCGCTCAGCTGTGAAAAGCTCATCAAGATTCGGATCATAAACAACACCAGCAATAACTTTGCCGTTATGCTCAATTGCAATTGAGACGCAATAGACCGGGAACCTATGCGCGTAATTCGTTGTCCCGTCAAGTGGATCGATAATCCACTTATACGAAGAATTGGTTTGCTCTTTTCCACTTTCTTCAGCAAGTATTTGATGATCTGGATAATATTCCCGAATTCTGGCAATGATCAGGGCTTCTGAGCGCTTATCAACATCGGTCACGAGATTCGTCGAAAGGCCGCCCTTTTGTTCAATTTCGTGTATCTTTCCAATATTTTCTTTCAGAAAATACCCCGCTTCTTTGGCAATATTTACTGCAAGATCAATCATAGACTGCTCCCATTTTTATTTTAATCTACGAAAATAGTCCTGGGAAAACCAGCAAGTTGTGAGAAATAAAAAGATTGAGTAATTTTCAAGCGAGATCTCGAGATAATTCTTCAGCGAGCTGCGGAGAGTGATTGTAAAAGCGAGAGAAAAAAATATGACCCCGTTTGTTTCGGGTGCGCGCATTGTTGCCCGCCATTCGTGGATTCAATTGGTGATAATTCTTTCCTTCTTGAGCAGTCAACCTTTTGCGCATTCACAAGAAGCTCCTGATCTTCAGTTTACAAAGATGAGGGAGACTGAAGAAAGTGCAGTGGGTTCCTCGGGAATCGACGATATGGCTATATCTGTTCAAGGCAGGTCACGAGAGTTTTCTTTTACGAACAAGAAGTCTGGATGGTTTTACGGTGAAATAAACGCCCCCGCACAAAGTGGATGGCATGGCTGGTTCATCAATGCTCAGAAGATCTTGAGGGACTACGAAGTAGCTGTCGATGGTAACCCGCTGAGACGAGATTCGACAGTACTCAGCGAAGTTTTCCCCGACAGACTTCTACGTCGGTACGCAAATGGGATTTTAGAAACGTTTCTGCTGCCCGACCACATCGATGCGCTGTTGATCCAACTTGACTTTTCTGACAACCAGGTGCACCAGATAGCGATCTTGCCACTTTTTGATTCGCCCCTTCCAGATGACAGCTCACATATACGGTTCTTCAACGGGATCCTTCTGATTAATAGAACTCCGCCAGACCAACTCAATCTTGCATCTCCTCGGTGGCTTGGGGTGGGTGCGTCGGGGCTTGATGGACAAATACTGAATAGTGCAACAACCTTTACCAATAGAACAGCAGTGCAGCCATCTTCATCCTCTCCAGCAGCACTGTTGCTTAAAGCCCATAGGCATGTGCGAATCATTTTCTCCGCAGCAGATGCCTCCGAAGCTTGTGTGAGAAATGTAGCGCAAGTAGCCATGATATTTGATTCTCTGTGCACCGCTAAGCGTGAGCGACTTAGGGCACTTCTTGCACGCACAGATGTCAAGACAGCCGATAAGCGATTTACTCTTGCCCTTCGATGGGTGAAGGCTTCCCTGGATGCTCTCATCATGAAGCAGCGCGGCACAGGAATTTTTGCAGGCTTGCCCTGGTTTGACAACTACTGGGGGAGAGATTCCTTCATTTCGCTCAGAGGTGCTGCACTCGTCACTGGTAATTGGCAGACTGCTCGTGATGTCCTCCGCTCGTACGCACAGTTCCAGGAGCAAGATACTTCTTTCTCAACATATGGGCGCGTCCCTAATCAAATCACGCCAAGCTCGGTAAGCTATAACACTGCTGATGGCACCCCGTGGTTTGTTATTTCCCTCTGGGAGTATATTCGTCGCTCGGGCGATATCACATTCGCACGTGAGATGTACCAGACGGTGCTTCGCGCAATTGAAGGAACGATCAAGTATCACGCTGATTCGCTCCATTTTCTCACGCACGGTGATGCGGAGACCTGGATGGACGCCGTTGGTCCGGATGGTCCATGGTCACCGCGAGGAAATCGAGCTGTGGAAGTCCAATGGCTCTGGTACGAGCAGCTACGGGCAAGCGCTGAAATCGCACAGCTTATTGGGGACGAGAAAAACTCAACCGCTTGGAAAGCGCTGGCTGAGAAAGTCCAAAAGGCGTTTAATGAAAAATTTGTTGATCGTGGACAGGGACTTCTATACGACCACATTCGCTCTGATGGGACACCCTCTTCGGAGCTTCGCCCAAATCAAATCTTCGCACTTCCAATCATTCACGACGATGAACTTGCAGCATCAATCACGAAGACAGTTGTTCAAAAGCTGACATACCCATATGGCGTCGCATCGCTTTGGCAGGGAGATATGAATTTCCATCCGTATCATCATGCTGAGCAGTATTACGTTCCCGACGCTGCATACCACAACGGAACTGTGTGGATCTGGCTTGCAGGTTCGGTGATCGATGCGTTAATTCGGTTCGACCTGGAAGATTTGGCGTATGAGTTGATGAAATCTATGATCCATGACGTTCTTGATCGCGGGGCGGTAGGGACGCTTGGCGAGCTTCTGGATGCACTTCCGCGCCCGGATGAGAAAGAACCAGATCTGTCGGGAACATTCTCACAGGCATGGAGCCTCGCTGAGTTCGTCCGGGTCGTCTACGACGATTTCTTTGGTGTTCACCCTGATGCGCTTCAGCGACGCATCGATTTTTGTCCGCGCATTCCAGAAGATTTGGGCGACGTCGAGTTCTCCGCATTCATTTCCGATGGATCAGTAGCCTTCACGAAACATGCTCAACGGTGGACACTGACATCTCAGCTTCGAGATTCCTACCGTGTTCATTTTTCTTTCCCAATCCATAATCACGCTCGGAACAAAGAGATCATACGCTTTGATGCTGTGGCTGAGCTTCCCCCGATGGGAACGTTGACCTTAGAGGTAGTAGACAATGGGGTAAGAGTGAACGGAACTTTGCTACGATCTCTTCAAAAAAAGGGCATCAAAAGGAGACTTTATGATATTCACTTTGCTATGCCTGCCACTGCTCGAGACTTTCCGGTGTTGCATAATCCTGAGTATCCACTCCTTACACTGAAGGACGTGAAGCAACAAAATCCGCTGGCTCGTCTTCTCTGGGATGCGGTTGATCCAGCGTATGACGATACTGGTGAATCAGGTTATACATATCCGTTGAATCCCGCCTTTCAGCCTGGCATCCTCGACGTCACACATTGCACAATCGCAGCGGACTCGGAGAATCTTTATGTGCGACTCAAGTTTCGGAATCTTGTAAATCCGGGCTGGCATCCTGAATATGGATTTCAGTTGACGTACGTTGCGCTTGCTATCGATCAAGGCGATACCGCAGGGTCAAGACATGTTGGAATGAATGCTCAGTATGAATTTTCAACCCCGTTTAAGTTTCAGCGCATCGTTTATGTTGGTGGAGGTATACGGGTGGTTGATGACAAAGGTAAGATTCTCGCCGAATATCGTCCATCATTAAGTGACGTTCGAAATCCCATCGGCAATAGCGCACAGCATACAATTTCATTCTCCATTCCACTAAGGTACTTCAAGGATTCTTTGAGTTCACTGGGGAGATGGAAGTTTGCTCTCCTTGTCGGTGCACAGGATGATCATGGTGGGGCGGGGATTGGCGAGTTTCGGGCAGTGGAAGAAAAACCCGGAGAGTGGGTCGGTGGAGGGAAAAAACTTCCCTCGTTGCCAAATGTATATGATGTCATAAAGGAGTAAGTGCCTATTTACTATCGACTACGTACTAAATTCGCCAGGGGCGAACTCATGCGACGGGTTTTGAGATACGTTTTTGTAGTCCTCTTCATTGTTGTTCACGCTCATCTTCAGGGGCAGGCGCAGCGTGGTATTGTGCACGGCACCGTAACTGATAGCGCAACGGGGACTGCGATTCCTTTCGCTAACATCCGAATTGAGGGGACCGACTTCGGCACGGCGTGCGATGCAAAGGGGTACTACGTCCTCCCATCTCTTCCCTTGGGACGATACGAACTCACCGCAAGTGTTGTCGGATACAGGTCTCAGACGAAAAGCGTCCGGGTCTTCGGCGGGGGAATTACGATATGCGATTTCCAGTTGCAGGTATCACCGGTTCAACTTGGTGCAGTAGAGCGTATTGGTGAGAGAAGAGAATCAGCAAGCGAAACAAATATCAGCGTCGAGACTGTCGGACGGCGGGAATTTGAGCTTTCCCCAACTCCTGTCCAGCCAGACGTGTTTCGCACGTTGATGACTCTCCCTGGCGTGCAGACAACCAGCGATATCAGCACGCAGTTTTACATCCGCGGTGGTAGTGGAGACCAGAATCTCATTTATCTCGATGGCATGCCCATTTATAATCCATTCCACGCACTCGGGCTTTTCAGCATCTTCGATGGTTCATCTGTTCGAGCTGCTGAGCTTTACAAGGGAGGATTTGGTGCTGAGTACGGCGGCAGGCTCTCCTCAGTATTAAATATTATCACCCGTCAGGGGAACAAAAACCGTTTCGGCGGCAACGTTGGTATGGGTTTAGTCACCGGCCGAGCGCTGTTTGAAGGTCCCCTTTTCTGGGAAGGCTCATCCTGGCTTCTTGCTGGACGGAAAAGTTTTTTCGGAGGCATACTGAATCGTTTTATCGATACACGGAACTATCCGTTCAATTTTTATGACGCCGTTGCCAATCTCGATATTCGCGCGACGGAGAAAACACGCCTTGGAGTTCATGGTTTTTTCACTGGCGATCGACTCGCCAATGTATCTCTTCTTGAACCTGACTACGAATGGTATACTAACGCTATCAGTGTCGATCTCAGGCAAATTTTCCTCGAAGGGCAGTTCTATGGCGATTTTGCATTCTCAGAGACATCGTTTCGTGGATCTTTAAATCCGAAATCTCACCCTACTTTGAAACCAATGACAAGTTCTGTCCTGGATCGGATGCTCCGCGCCGATGCGACATACGTTCTCGGAAGTGGAGATCAGATTGGATTTGGCGCCCTTCTTCACATTGTTGACGTAGGATATTCACTTGTAAACAGCGCCGGGATATCCCTAACCAACGACGATGCGTTGCCTGAAGGAGCCTTATACTGGAAATATAAGTTCCTCCGTCTCCGGAATTTAGTCGCAGACGCTGGTTTGCGGTTATATTATACCGATCTTCTCGATCAAGCTCATGCAGCATTTGAGCCTCGTCTCAGCCTTCGCTATCATCTTTCTCGTTCATTTGCTGTGAAGGGGGCGTACGGGGTTTATCACCAGCGACTGATTACCCTCAGCAACGAAGACAATCTTGTTAATCTTTTTGAGATGTGGTATGCTCTCCCTCCTTCAAAGGGATTTCCGGCTGAGGAGGCTCGTCATTACGTACTCGGTGCTGAAATCACATTCTCACCAGCATTCGATGTATCAATTGAAGCCTATGAAAAGCCTATGAACGTATTGATCGGGTATAACCTTGACAAAGTTGATCGATATGATCCGGATCTTATCCAGGGGACTGGAAACGCCGCAGGGTTAGAAATTCTCCTTCGCTATCAATTTTCGGCGCTACAAGGATGGATTTCCTACGCATATTCCAGGGTCATGAAAACGTTCAATAATGTTACTTATCCCCCTCGATACGACCGTCGGCATGATCTTCACGTCATTGCAGGATGGGCATTCGCGCCAGGGTGGGAGCTAAGTGCACAATGGGAATATGGAAGCGGGTTGCCATTTACACAAATTGCAGGATACTACGATCGCATCCCTTTGGATGGGGTACTGGGCGGTAGTGGATACATTGTTGAGCCAGGAGCTCCCTTCATCGTGCTTGGTGAAAAAAATGCCGGCAGGCTCCCGGTTTATCACAGACTCGATATAGGAGTTCAGAAGAAAGTAGAAATAGGCGAAATAAAGCTTGTGGTCAAAGGGAGCATAATCAACGTCTACAATAGAAAAAATCTTTTCTATTTCGATCGTGCTACAGGGAGGCAAATCAACATGCTTCCATTCCTTGCATCATTTGATCTCTCAGCGGAGTTCTGAGCGATGAGAAAAATTGGATCTATCATAGCATTGATAAATCTCATCATTCTATCGAGCTGTGAACAACCGTTTGAACCTAAGACTAAATATGTTCCTAAACTTGTTGTCTACAGCGTTATTGATCCACGGCAGTCGGATATGATAGTTCGTCTCAGTCACACTTATGATCCACCAGGCTATGATCCCGATGAATACCGCGGTCCGCTTTTGGTTCCAGATGCTTCCGTTACCCTGAGAAGTAGTTCTGGAGAAAAATTTACCCTTGCTGAGACAACTCTTGTTGTTCCCGATATTCACGGGAACCTTTTTGTAAGCGCCTACGTGCTTAAACAGATAAAGCTGCGAGAGGCTGAGAGGTATTTCCTTTTCATCTCCGCACATGACTATCCAGCCGTTTCTGCATCAACCATTGTGCCAGCGATACAATACATCACAGCGGAGTCCGTTCTGCAGGAGGATGCAGCGCTTGAGATCTGCCACTGCTATCAATTTTCATTTACTTTCTACGCCAGAACCGCACCCAAAGGGTATATTGCACGTCTTTGGATTCGATACTCAGTCGATACTACCTCAGCGCTGGATAGCGTAGAGGTTCCCTATTCCATTGAAAAGCAGGGAGAGAGAATTCTTGCAACATATCCACAGCTCGACCGTCTTGCTGATAGTCAAGAAGAGAGTCTTTCATACACACGCGATGCTGTTACGTGGGTGCTTGAACGACTTGCCAGCCGTGTCGGTGATCCTCATAAGATCCGTATCAAAGGGATCACTTTTCATCTCCTCCTTTTGGATCAATATCTATACAACTATTATTCGGTTGCGCATGGATTTAACGATCCACTCACTGTCCGGACGGATACCCCCGACTATTCCAACATTGAGGGAGGGCTTGGGGTGTTCGGCTCACTTGCGCACCGAAGCCTCTCACTGAAGCTTCCCCATTCGCTTCTTCAGCGATTCAATTTTGTTGATGACCAATAACAGAGAAGAAGTTTAAAAGCGGCTCATCGGCAGGGCGGGAAGTGCGGTCGATCCAAGCAAGAAGATCTCCCTCCTTAGATAATGCGGTATCTCACGCACGCAGCCTCATTGTGGTTCTATCGATTTTCAGCGTCAATGGAACTTACTCCGCCTGATGTCGAAAGCGGATACTCGTATTTGCAAAATCTCGGAGAGGCACCGCTCCCTGTTGTGCTTCCTCGAGCGTAGCGAGCTCATTTGATGAAGAACCTGTTCGATCATTGATTCATCAAAACGCATACCCGAGAGAAATTCCACCACCGAGAAGGACCTTCTCGAAACTTAAAGGAGATAATGGCGTAAAGGCAATTCGGAATACAAGACCACCATCTCTCGGTTGATATCTGTACCCGATGGTCGTCGTTCCTAATATTAACGCACCGAGCACTTCTCCTTTGAACTCAGCGCCGAAGATTGTGGTTTGTTCCGGGGCTGTGACGATAAAAGGGACCGCCCCAATTCCCAGTTCAAGGTGATGGGAACCTTTGCCGCTAAGATAATTGCCCATGATCGGGAAACCGGTCATGCCAATTTTCGTTGGAAAAATGAAAGGCAATGACCAATGTGTGAAGCCTGCCCTCAAGCTGATGTGCGGGGTTAGTCGGTGGTCATAATTGATCGAGTATAAGATACCTTGTCCTAAGGCCTCAATATAGAAGGCGCTGCGGCGGAAAGGTCGCTCCTCCTGTGCAACAGTAGAGTGGGTCCCTGCAACAAGTAGAACAAGCACCGTCAAGGCTGCAGAAATTCTACAATCACCGCTGTTTACCCTTGGCAGTCCCAGAATGGCAACAAAGAACTTCAGTTTGCGGTTCACGGTGGCTCCCAAAAATTCGTTAAAGAAAATGTCACAGCCACTCCCAAACGTTTGCATTAGCTCCTTCCGTTATATCATAGTAAATAGCGCGCCGAACATTCTCTGCAATTGCTACATTAGCATTGTAATTCCGATGACGAATGATAACTCTCATGGGGACATTTAAATCGGCAATTTCCCTCACGTCGTCGTCCTTGAACACAAATCGGACGTACTGAACTGCGCTTATGCGGCTTTCGGTGGCATGCCCCTCTTCAAACATTGCCGGAATCATTCGCTCCCCAAGCTGTAAGAAAAGGCAATTTCGGTTCAAGCCAACCAACGAGTCCAACACCGGTTTAATATCAGCAGGATTGTCAACCTCAACGAAAAGGGTCGCGCTCAGTTCATTCGGTCCGGGGATTAACTCATTGTAAATGTCGACCTCCTGCTGAATCTTCAATTCATCCACCAGTCTCTCCGCTCTCATCATCTCCTCTATTTGAAAAACAACAGTATACCGATTTTCAAAAGTCAGTGTAATTCTCTCACCAACTTTTACACGACGGTCATTCTTAAGCTGAATAATTTTTGTGCGGAACTGATTGCGCACCTTCTCATACTCAACAAGGTTCTTTATTTCACTAAGGCGAATCTTTTCCATAGCTCCCCTCTTTTATTGCTCCGGGTTTTTGGGTAGCCCATACGCATCACGAAGAATCTGGATGGGATGCCGCGGCTTCATGCCAACTCCTTTTTCAATCTGAAGCTGCGCAAGTGGACAATCACTCGATATCTGGCTATCATCAGCTTTGCTCAACATTTCAAACAAAGGCGCCCCAACGTCGAGCGAGAGCTCAAAATATTCTTTCTTTAAACTCCACGTCCCGTCATGACCTGAGCACTTCGCAACAACTTCAACTTCTGTATTAGGTATGAGCTCTAAAACGTCACGTGATTTGTAGCCTATGTTCTGCGCTTTAAGGTGGCAGGGAAGATGATAAATAACTTTTCCTGCTGATCTCTCGAAAGCCTTGCTCAGCTTCCCTCCCTTTTCAAGCTTTAGCAGATACTCCATGATGTCGTACGTATGCGCGGCCACAAGCTTTGCGTCAGCACTATTGGCAAGCATTGGATACTCTTGCTTCAGCATATATGTACATGTTGGACCTGGGGTTACAACATCGAAGCCACTCTTTACATATGCACTCAGTGTTTTCAAGTTATATTGAACATTTCTTAGCGCACTCTCAATATCACCGCCGTCAAGATAAGGCATGCCACAACATTTTTGTTGAGGCACTTCAATGCTAACATTGTTTGCCTCCAATACCTGCACGGCAGCCTTTCCAATGTCAGTGTCATTATAATTCACTGAACAGGTGTAGAACAGAACAACTTTCGGTTGATCGGCGCTTTGAGCCCCTGCACCCAAATGTCGCTTCCTTAAATGCTTTTTATACCAGCGGACAAACGTTTGATGTGAATATTTTGGAAGATTTCTGTCCCTGTGAATTCCTATAGCCATTTCCATTAAAGTGCGAACGATCTTGCTCCCGAGCATCCAATTTACGATGGGGGCAAGCTTTGAGGAAATGGTCCCAATAAAGTCAACATGTCCTAACAGCCTATCTCCTAAGCTGACATTCCCACTTTTCCTCTCGATCGCCTTGCCACGAAGCATAAGGCGGGGGAAATCAAGCATATAATGGTGCGGTGGAGTATACGGACACTTTGGAAAACAAAGTTTACAATCGTAGCATAATTCGACCACCCTTCTGGTATCCTGTTGATGCAGTTTTGCGACGTCTCCATCAAGCTCATCAATGCGCTCGAATAGGACTTTGAAAGACGGACAAAGATTATAACAAAGCCTACAGCCATTGCAAATATCAAATATTCGGGTCACTTCTCTCGCAAAAGCGCTTTGATTGTAAAAGTCAGAAGAACTAAAGTCAAAAACCATTCGCCACCTCAGAAAAAAATTAAGGCGAGCAAGCATATGCTCGCCTTAATCAGTTATGCGCTCAGGGATTCAAGAGCCCTGGTGAATCTCCCCGCATGAGACTTTTCCGCTCGGGCAAGGGTCTCGAACCACTCGGCTATTTCAGCAAAACCTTCCTCACGAGCCACCCTCGCAAACCCTGGATACATTTCAGTGTACTCGTATGTCTCGCCAGCGATCGCTGACTTCAGGTTCGCTCGTGTATCCCCAACGGGTTCATTGGTAACGGGGTCGCCAACCTCCTTGAGGAAATCGAAATGTCCGAATGCATGCCCTGTCTCACCCTCAGCCGTGTCGCGGAAAACTCCAGCAACGTCGGGATAACCCTCGACATCAGCCTGGCGAGCAAAATAAAGGTAGCGGCGATTCGCCTGTGATTCGCCGGCAAAACCGGCTTTCAGGTTTTCGAAGGTTTTCGTTCCTTTCAAAGATTTAGCCACAACAATGCCCTCCTGTGAAATATTAAGAATCATTATTAATTTATAAAAATTATCACAATAAGTCAAGTATCCAGATACGCTGTCCCACAACCAAGCTAAACTTCACCCCTTGAACAGAGACCAAACTATCAAAGGCAGGCTAACCTCCGATGCAACCTTAGCCGCCAAAAGGGTCCTGCCCTTCACAATTAACTAACTTCCATACGGCTGCCTGAGATACTTCTCAGCGTCACGGCGAGAGCCGCTGAAATCTTTCCATCCTGCGACCTTTTTGTACTGCATGATTGCAAGGTCACGCTTTTTCTGCAAATCGTAAATCATCCCAATTTTTAAATTCGTCATGATCATAAATGGTGATGGACCTTGCCGATCAACTGTTCGGCTTAGTTCGTCGCAGGCATAAAGGTACCTCAGCGCTTCCTCTAAATGATTTGCACTGAAATGGTACAAACCAAGATAATAAAATGCCTCTCGTTTTGCTGAGAGATTGTACCCAACTTCACCTCGGTCACATCGCGCGAGAATTTCTGTCCATACCCGGTAGGCTTCTTCCCAACGACTCAAGGCAACATTGCACCTTCCAACAAATCTATGGAAGAGAGCGTTCTGAGGGAATGCACGCAGAAGTTTTTCAGCAAGCGACAATGATTTCCAATAATCTTTTTCATACACATAATAAATTTGGAGCAGGAAATACGTCGCCTCTGCCCATGCGTATCGCGCCCTCTGCGATGCGATGGTCAATTGTTCAATTCCCTTTTTACGATCGCCTCGCGGGAATAGAACCATGAAGGGCTTTACAAATGGATATTCCTGTGGAATTACCTCGGCGTAATAATTATAGATTCCAATGCCAAGAAGGACATCGTAGCTGTGCGGGTCAACTTTGTAAAGACGAAGCAGCACTGGCACAGCCAGACGACCATCATTTGCTGCCAGAAGCCACGATTCCCTGTAGGCACGAAGTCTCCCGCGGAAACCAATTGAACCAGCCTTGAAGAAAAGTGCCGTAACATCATCTGGACTTTTCTGCAAAATTCTGTCACACATCTCAATCACACTGTCCAGTTTTCGGATGAACTCCTCATCGTATGATGTGTTTTCAGGATCGTCCATGATCTTCCACCAATCAATCATGGCTGCAAAGAAATATCCCGACGGATGATCGGGCCAACGGCCTATGACTTCCCGAAGTGTTTTTTCTGCCTCTGAAAACCTGAGGTTGTAAACTTCCTCGACGCCTCGCTTCACAAGTTTATCGTACTCCGCGTCATCGATCCACTGGGAAATAGCCGTTTTAAGAAAAAAGAGGAAAAGAATAAAAATGGCACCGCTACGACGCCACACCACGCCCAATCTCCCGCTGTTCGACAATCAATGCTTTCTCACTCTTTTGAAACCATCGAGAAAACAGAACGAAGAATGATCCCCAGACAAGAACAAATGTTGTTACCACACTTCCTTCAGGTCCAAACGATCCCCCCGTGAGCCAATCGGGACCATGCTGCGTGATGCGGAAGAGAGATCCCCTGCCCATCGATATGCCACTTACAGGGAAAGAAAATACTGACCCTTCAAGAAAATTCCATGTAAAATGCATTGCAATAGGGAGCCATAGCATCCGTGTACGGAGGTAAGCGATCGAAAGCCAAACCCCTGCAAGTACAATATTCAGAACAGATAGCAAGTTGGCATTCGGATTCGAGAGATGGGCTAATCCAAAAAGAACTGAGATAACTATTGTTGCAGCTACAGCGCCAACCCCTTCTATCAACGTTTGAAAAATGTACCCACGGAAAAGGAGCTCTTCGCCAAATCCGATTATGAGAAACCAGGCTGCTCCCCCAAACAGAACACTTATCATATCTGAAAGTGTTAGCACATTGAATTCAACGCTGAGAAGTCCCGAACCAAGTTCCACAAAAAACACAGTGCTGATCATCGCCCCGCCGACAACAACTCCCTGGAGAAGTTCAATAGGAAGTCGCCGGTGCAAAGCAAGTCCGACTGAATGAAATGGTCTCTTATCCACATACACAAGCATCAAAAACGTGGCAAGAAGAAGAGCTCCGTAGACTGCCACTGGGCTGAGGAAAGCAGGAGCACGAAAAGAGCGATAGACGATGAAGGTGGCACCAGCAAGAAATGCAAAGAGCGTAAGGAAAACGACAAGACGCCAGCCAGATCGGAGCGCGAGTCCTGAGCTTTGCTGAAGGGTGTTCGCTTTCTTGAGGAAAATAAAAGAAATAGCCTGCCCGATCTTCATAGAGAAATTCGCTTGAAAAAACAGAGCTATCAGCTCTACCACGGGATGTGATCGCGGAGGAAATCCAATATCTGGTCAATGCTCAGACGCTCCTGGAGCATCGTGTCCCGATAGCGGACAGTGACAGTTTGATCTTTCAAAGTTTGTGAATCAACAGTGAAGCAGTAGGGAGTGCCCGCCTCATCCTGACGTCGATACCGCCTGCCAACTGAACCACTGTCATCGTAAAATGCCTTGAAGTGCGGCATGATCATCTCATAGATCTTGTGTGCTATGTCCGGCATACCTTCACGATTGACAAGGGGGAAGACCGCAGCTTTGATTGGAGCGACACTTGGGTGAAGACGAAGCACAGTGCGTACTTCCTTGCCGGTGTCCTCTTCTCCATATGCATCAACAAGGAGAGCAAGAATTGTTCGGTCACAGCCAGCCGAGGTCTCAATGATGTATGGAATGTAACGTTCATTTGCTTGTTCATCGAAGTAAGTGAGATTCTTCCCTGAATACTCCATGTGGCGTCTGAGGTCAAAATCTGTTCGGTTGTGTATCCCTTCAAGTTCCTGCCAGCCAAATGGGAACTCATACTGAATATCGTAGGCAGCCGCTGCATAGTGTGCCAATTCGTGAGGTTCATGTTGATGAAATCGGAGCTTCTCTTTCCTGATACCAAGCTTAAGGTACCAGGCAAATCGTTCCTCTTTCCAGATTTCAAGCCACTGTGCATCTGTCCCCGGTTTGACGAAATATTGCATCTCCATTTGCTCAAATTCACGCGTTCGGAAAATAAAATTTCCGGGTGTGATTTCATTGCGGAAAGCCTTTCCGATCTGCGCAATACCAAATGGAAGTTTTCGACGCGCTGAATCCTTCACATTTAGGAAGTTCACGTAGATACCCTGTGCAGTTTCCGGACGGAGGTACACTATGCTCGCATTATCCTCAACAGGACCCATGAACGTTTTGAACATTAAATTGAACTTCCGTGGGTCAGTTAGCTCTCCACCGCAGTTCGGACATCGATGCTCACCAAGATTCTCTTCCGGTAGTTCATCCGCCCGAAAGCGCATCTTACATTGCTTACAATCAACGAGTGGGTCTGTGAATCCCTCAACATGACCTGAGGCTTCCCAGACCTTCGGGTGCATGAGGATTGCTGCATCGAGTCCCTCAATGTCGTCGCGTTCACGTGTCATTGCTCGCCACCACGCCTCTTTGACGTTCCGCTTAAGCTCAACACCGAGCGGACCATAGTCCCAGCAGGCGTTAATCCCGCCGTAAATCTCACTGGACTGGAAGATGAATCCACGCCGCTTTGCTAAGGACGTAAGCTTGTCCATTAGCTGGGTACCCTCTGCGGCAACTCCACGCTGATTTTGCCCGTGCTCGCTTATATTTACCCCCGTTGTAATCTGCTAACCATCTAAAATACAGTGAAATTTTCTCAATCTCAAGGTACCAATGGATAACGATATATGAGGATGGCGAAGTGAAGTTCGAGCTAACGTGCACGTTACGAGCGGTGAACGTTTATTTAGTTTAGCTTCTATACTAACTCGATCGGCGGGATATCTGGAAGGAGCATTTTTTCAAAACCTCGCCTGTAAAGAATCTCCAAAGCCTGACGTCCTCTCTCTCCCATATCGATGGTAAGTTCATTCACGTACATGCGAATAAATTTTTCTCCAAGCTCTTTGTTAATGCCCCGCCCGAACTGAAGAGCATACGCTGCTGCTTCTTCAAAATGCTCATATCCATACTCAATGCTCTCCCGGAGTTTCTCCGATATTTTCCTTGCAAGCTCCCACCCTAAATCTTTCCGTACTACATCAAGTCCCAAGGGGAGCGGGAGATGAACCTCCTCTTCCCACAACTCACCAAAATCAGCTATTTTGAAGAGCCCTTCTTTCTCAAATGTAATCTGCCCCTCGTGGATCAAGACCCCAGCATCTACATCTCCATACCGGACTGCTTCCGCAATTTTGTCAAAAGGAAGAGAAACAAGCTCAGCTTCTTGAACATAGAGACGCAAAAGGAGAGTTGCTGTTGTGAATTCTCCTGGATGTGCTATGCGCTTTCCCTTAAGCTCACTGATTTCCATTTTTTTGCGTCCTATAACGATTGGACCATAGCCAGATCCCATGCTTGCTCCAGTACGCATAATCCAGTAATGGTTTGCTATATATGGATAAACGTGAGCTGAAATTGCGGTAACTTCTACTTCAGAACGCAATGCACGTTGATTAAGTGATTGAATATCTTCAAGAAGATTTGTGAAATTAAATTCTTCCAAACGGATTTTTCCTTGACTTAGTGCGTAGAACATGAATGCATCGTCTGAGTCAGGACTGTGTGCAATAGTAATAGATCGGACCATAGAATATCCTATTTAGAGAAATTTATATGATGAATATATTGAGTGATGTGAAAAAAGTGGAAAAGTGGTATGTGCAAAGGTAACCTATTGAGGTTTCCGTCAATCGCATTGGGCAGAAATGTTTAATTGTTGTGGAAAAGAACATGGGTTATTCACAGATGAATACTGGTATATATAATTTTTCCTGTTGATCTTCCGTTATCAACCGTTGATTCACAGTGATCCACATCTCTTGCTTAAGATAGAACATTAGCGGCTTGTCAACTCAATTTTTCTCCTGAGTTGCAACAAAGCATTTCGGAATGTTTCATCGTTTTTCATGAGATCCTCTATAGTCTGATATGCATGAATAACGGTGCTATGGTCGCGTCCGCCGAAGTGTAACCCAATAGTTTTGAGGGATGCGGATGTCAGTTCTTTTGCTAAATACATGGCAACCTGGCGAGCTAAGGCAACTTCCTGTTTTCTCGTTTTGGCACGGAGAAGGTCTTCAGGGATATCATAATAGTTTGCCACGGTTCGCTGAATAAACTCAATGCCGATCGGAGGTCTGACATCGGTAACGATTGTCTGGACAACTTCTCGTGCGAGTTCGATGGTGATCGGTTTGTTTTCCAGGGATGATCGTGCAAGGAGAGAAATAAGGCATCCCTCAAGCTCCCTGATATTTGTTGTCACGTTGACGGCTATAAATTCAACGATATCCTGAGGGAGATCGACGCCGTTGTCTTCGCTCTTCTTTCGGAGAATGGCGATTCGGGTTTCGAGGTCTGGTGGCTGAATATCTGCTGTAAGCCCCCACTGGAATCTGGAAATTAGCCTTTCGTCAAGCCCTTTCAGTTCTTTGGGTGGTTTGTCTGACGAGAGGACTATCTGCTTTCCAAGTTGGTGAAGCTCATTAAATGTGTGGAAAAAATTATCCTGTGTCTTTTCTTTCCCGGAGAAAAACTGGATGTCGTCAACGATCAAGATATCCATGCTGCGATAGCGGTTAGAAAACTCACTCAGTCGGTCTCGTTGAATTGCATCAACGAAGTCGACGGTAAATTTTTCGCTTGATACATAGTAAACTCGCCTTGCTCTTCCGGTGCGTAGCGCATGATTCCCAATAGCTTGAATTAGATGCGTTTTCCCAAGCCCGACTCCACCGTAAAGCACAAGTGGATTAAACGAAGTTCCCCCAGGATTATTCGCAACCGCGAGGGCAGCGGCACGCGCATATTGATTGCTTTCTCCTTTAATGAAATTTTCAAATGTGTAGCGGCTATTGAGGTTCGCTTCTCGAACCATCTGCTCTACATCCTCGCGACGGACGGATGCCCTTATATGGTTCTGCCTCTGAGGATGTCCTTCCGGGAGCACCGCACCTTCAAGAGGAACTTGCTGCGGTTCAACAGGCGATGGAGCAAGATACTCTTCTTCCGCAACGGCATAAATGAGTTTGACGTCCTGGCCAAAAATTTCCTCAATGGAGGTTCGAAGAACAGCGTAATAATGTTCTTCAAGCCACTCATAGAAGAACTGGCTTGGCACTTGAATAGTGAGTTCGTTCTTTTCGAATTTGATAGGGACAAGCGGCTCGAACCATGTTTTGAAGCTCTGGTTATTAACATGCTTGCTTATTTCAGCAAGACATTGTAGCCACTTTTGCGCCAAAGAGTCATCAGCTATAGGCTGAGTTTTGTGCCTCGTTTGCTCTGAGGACCCTCCATAGGTCGGTTCAGCCGATTTAGCGGATGCTGTCTCAATCACCACTTTGCTCCTAATTCATTGAGATAAAGGATGAGTTATCCACACTTATAGACAAGTTATCCACAAAATTGTTGACAAGCATCAGTTTCGTAGTATAATGAGTTAAGGTTATCCAAAAATTATTCACATGAGGTGAAAGATGTTAACTTCTTTCGTTTCAAAATGGAAGCACGTCTCAAAAATATTTTTCCACATGTTGTTAACGGTCCGTAAGTAGAGAAGATTTCAGCAAATAGAGAGATGCAAACTTGCACAAAAGTTATCCACAAATTGTTAACAGAAGGAGTTTCGTTTTTTTTAGCATAAACAGTATACAAAGGACAAAGGATAAACTCAAGACCCTGGAGGGGGAAAATTTACCTTGAACCTTGTGAATCTGGCACGGATTTTTTATTTTGAGATTTGCGTGACACAGGAATAACTTGAAAGGTAAATTTGATGAAGCGCACATTTCAACCAAGTTTGCGTAAACGGCGTAACACCCACAGCTTTCGAGCGCGGATGAAAACGAAAAGCGGACGTAAAGTTCTCAGCCGCCGTCGTGCGAAGGGCCGTTACAAATTGACAGTTAGCGACGAGTAATTTCCTTGTCCGCCATTTTGTATTGTAGACCGATGATTTAGAGCTGCAATTGCGTTGTGGGAGCTCTTCAGAGATGGTCCCGCTGTTGGCAGTGCGGGATGAGAGACTTCGGAAGGAAGAGATTCTTCGTGGGCGGGCGGCTTTCCAGAGGGTATTTCAGACAAGGAAAGGCATTCGAGGGGATTTGCTGCGGCTTCATTTTCGTCTTTCACCAGGGTCAACGGCCTGCCAAGTGCGAGTCGGATTTGCTGTGGCAAGTTCCTTCCGCCTGGCGGTTCAAAGAAATCGTGCGCGACGACTCATGCGAGAGGCATATCGTCTCATGAAAGGGGAAGTTATCCCTGCTTTTAGGGCGTTAGAGGTGGATGGAGAGATCATTTTCGTGTACCACGGAGGGTCAAACAGTGCGGATCCGCGTAGGGTAAAAAGGCAAATGATCGATGAAGATATGCGGCAATTATTCCAGACATTGATTCGTGGGGTTAAAGAAGGGAAAGAATGACTCGTCTGCTAATTTTGTTGGTTCGAGGATACCAATTTTTTCTTTCACCACTTTTTCAGAACTCTTGTCGGTTTTATCCTACCTGTTCCCAGTATTCAATTGAGGCTTTGCAAAAGCATGGAGCGCTGAGAGGTCTCTGGCTCAGTGTCAAAAGGGTGCTCCGCTGTAATCCTTTTCATCCGGGTGGATATGATCCGGTCCCATGAGATTTAAAAAGGTTTTGGGGTCGTTATGGATAAACAAACTGCACTTGCATTTATTCTGATAGGGCTTATTCTTCTCATCTGGATATGGATCAATACGCCGACGCAGGTCCCCCCTCAACAAGGTGTGCAGGATACAACGGCAGTTCACGCACGAGAGACTGCTACATCGAAAGCTCTGGAAGCTGCATCTAGCCAGAGGCAGGCGGTGACTTCTACTTCAGCATCGCCTTCGGACACACTGGGGAAGTTTTTCAAGATTGCTGCTATGGGCGAAGACAAGCGCATCCTTGTCACAACGGATCTTTACACAGCGGAGCTGTCAACGAAGGGAGGACTGTTTCGGAAATGGGAATTAAGAAAATTCAGTACATGGAATGGTTATCCGGTTCAACTTGTTAACTGGAATTCCAGAGGGGACTTAAGTTTATTGTTCACCACCAGTGACGGCAAACTCATTAATACGCACGATCTATATTTCCAGAGTTCTTATGGTTCATGGGAGCATCACATCTTGAGAGGGTCGGATTCCATCAGTGTTGATTTCGTTTTGCCTGTAGGGGATTCAGCTCGCATTGTTAAGCATTTTGTTTTCCGCGGCGACAGCTATGCATTTGATTGCACTATAAGACTGGAAAACATGCAGGAGGTCATAGCGAATTACGAATATCAGGTTGTTTGGGAGCACGGACTTCAATATGCGGAGGAGAACAGCGTTGATGAATCGAGTTACACTGAAGCCTTCTCGTATGCGGGCGGCGAGCTCAGTACGCTTGCTGCATCAAAGGTCGGTGAGAAGGTAGAGTCAAATTTTTCAGGAACCACCGATTGGGTGGCGCAGCGCACGAAATATTTCGCTGTAGCAATGATTCCGCGAGCGCCTAAGGCTCAGGGGAGCTACCTCTCCGGGATTGAGACGCCGCTGCCTGACCATGGTCTTCAGCGTACTTATACAATTGCCTTGAAGATGCCGTATAAAGGTAATCCGGAGGAAGCAGTGCATCTCACTGTCTTTCTCGGTCCTCTTGAGTATCGTTTGATGAAGTCCTTCCGTGTTAATCTCGATCAGATTATGAGCCTTGGGGCTGCATGGATCATCCGTCCCATTGCTGAGTATTTTGTTCTGCCTGTATTTAGGATTATCCATTTGGTCATCCCGAACTATGGATGGGTAATCATTATCTTCTCAATTTTCCTGAAATTCCTTCTTCATCCGCTGACACGGACGAGCATGGTTTCTATGAAGAAGATGCAAGCGGTGCAACCTATGATTCAGGAAATTCGTGAGAAGTATAAGGACGATCAGGAGAAGATGAATCGGGAGATTATGAAACTCTACAAGGAGTACGGGATTAATCCAGCAGCGGGCTGTCTCCCGGTGCTCCTTCAGCTTCCGATCCTGTATGCTCTCTGGGCTGTATTCAGGTCCACGATTGAGCTGCGTCAGGCATCATTCGTTTGGTGGATAAAGGATTTGTCGATCCCCGACAGCATCGTGCACTGGCGTGAGCCTCTCCCATTTCTTGGCATGACTCAAATAAGCGGGCTGGCATTGCTGATGAGCGTGACGATGCTTATTCAGCAGTATATGACGGTCAAGGATCCACGACAGAAGGCGATGGTCTGGTTGATGCCAATTCTTTTCTTTCTTTTGTTCAATGGGCTTTCATCCGGGTTGAATTTGTATTACTTTACTTTTAATCTTGTTTCCATTGTGCAGCAAGCCTGGATCAATCGGAAACATGATAGTTTCACTCTTCGCAAAGTTGAGCCGAAGCCGAAAACCGGTGGTGTTTTTAAGAAGCTTACGGTTCCGACGCTTGAGCCGCAACGGAAGAAAAGAGGAAGGTGAAAAGGCGATGGCAAAGCGGGAGTCTGCGGCGACCCCTGCGCTCTTCAGTTAAGTCTCCTGTCAGTCTCTCACCGCCAAATCAACGCCTATGTCAATCTCCAGCACATTTCCCATGTACAGCAACCATGGTGCAAAATGGGAAATTCTTGACAAAGTGGCGAGGTTCTATTTTTGTGAAGTGGAAGGGCTCCGTTTGGACCGGTGTTCATCTGGAAACTTCTTACATTGTTCCATTATAAATGATATTGTATATTCTTTGATTGTAGAAAGAGGGAAGTGATGCTGAGGAAAGCTCTCGCTCTGATTTTATTTCTCTTCGTGCTGGGGAATAGCTTGTGGGGGCAGGCACAGTCCAGAGCATCTTTCACCATCGCCCGACTGAGGTATAACGGTGGAGGCGATTGGTACAACGACCCCAATGAAGAAGTGAACCTTCTCAATTTTGTTCGCCAGCATACTAATATCGATGTCAACCCTCGGTATGAATACGTCGACATTGGGAGCGATAATATCTTTTCGTACCCTTTTCTTTTCATGACGGGGCATGGAAATATCAACTTTTCAGAGGCGGAGGCACGACGGCTTCGCACATATCTTGAGAACGGCGGATTTCTTTATGCCGATGATGACTACGGGATGGACAGAGCTTTCCGACGCGAGATCAAGAAAGTCTTCCCCGATAAAGAACTTGTTGAGCTCCCCTTCTCGTATGGCTTGTATCACTGTTTTTACGATTTCCCCAGTGGTGTTCCAAAGATTCACAAGCATGATGGGAAGCCGCCGCAAGGCTTTGGTATTTTTCTTGACGGGCGCCTTGCTGTTTATTACACGTATGAATCGAATCCGAGTGATGGGTGGAATGATCCAAGCGTTCATGGCGATACACCTGAAAAGCATCTCGAAGCGCTTCAGTTTGGGACTAACCTTGTAGTATGGGTTTTAAGTCATTGAGTTAGCCTGCATGGAAGCAAGAACGATTTATGAAATTCTGAACGCTCGTCTGGAAGCCCTCCGACGGGCTTACCACGGGGAAGAAATGACTCGCGGGGCATACCTTGTAGCGACTTATGCGATTTTTGGTCTCTCTATTATAGTGGTTGCGGAAGAGTTATTCTGGCTTCCCCCACTAACACGTACGTTGCTGGTTGCCATTTGTGGGGCAGCATTTCTTTCCCTTCTCGCCTGGCGAATTGTCGTCCCCTTGCTTCGAATTCAACGAATCATGCGCACGTGGAATCGGGATGAGGCAGCACGCTATGTCGGCTCACATCTTCCTAAGGTCAGCGATCGGCTGGTCGACGCACTACAGGTCTACGAGGAAAGCCGAAGGACGTCCATATATTCTTCCGAGCTTTCGGAGACCTCGCTGGTCAAGTTTTGGGAGGATTTTGTAGTTCAGGCGAAAGCAGAGGGGTTATCTGGAAGCTCAGGTGAACTTTCGTTTGAAAAGCTTATCGATCGCAAGCCAAAGCAAGCAGCGAGACGGCTGTTTCTCGCTGGTATCGTGATTGCAGCGCTGTTGTTTCTTCCAGCTCCGATGCACTTCGTTGACGCTCTCCATCGTATTGTGCATTTTACTGAGCGCTTTGCGAGGCCTTCACCATATCAGTTTCTTGTTACACCGGGGACGAAAGAAGTTCTTAAAGGGTCAGATGTCCCTATCATGATTCGTGTTATTGGTCCGGGTGTGCGAAACATTGTGCTTCATCTCGCAAGGACAGCAGAGGACCAGGAACGCATTAGTCTTTCCTCGGATAGCAGCAATATCTTTCGCACTGTTCTTCGTTCGCTTCGCATGACAACAACCTATACAGCGGAGGTTCAAGGATACCGCAGCGATGAGTATAAGCTTATCGTAGTTGATCGTCCTTTAGTGAAGAGCTTGCGCGTTCTTCTTACACCACCATCCTATACGCATCTTGCGGCTCACTATCTTGAAGATAACGTTGGCGACATCGAGGCGCTGGCGGGTACAAACGCAACCATTGAGGTAATTTCAAGTAAGGAACTTGCCCAGGCGCTGATCAGTTTTGGAGACAGCACAAAAGTTCCTATGAGTATTTCAGGTGTTCAGGCTGTTGGGTCATTTCAGGTTCGTGGAAACGGGGCGTATGTTGTTTCTCTTCAGGATACAAGCAAGCTGACTAATAGCGATCCAATCGTGTATCACATTACTGTTTTACCTGATGAATTTCCCACCGTGGAGATCACCCAACCGGGGCGTAACACCGATCTTGGTGAGGATATGAAGCTTCCGCTTCTTCTTTCCATTCGTGATGATTTTGGTTTCACAAAGTTACGGATAGGCTATCGACTGGTTCATTCCAAGTATGAGAAGCCCTGGCAAGCAGATTCCTATGTTGAAGTCCCACTTCCGAGTGGGCAAGGTAGTGAACTCAAGATCCCATTCATTTGGGATCTGAGCAAACTGAATCTTGTCCCCGAGGATGCTCTTCAGTATCATGCAGAAGTTTTCGACAACGATGCTGTCAGCGGACCGAAACTTGCCCGAAGTGAATCCTTTGTTGTGCGAGTTCCGTCGCTCGATGAGATTTTCGCTCAGGTAGAGGAGGAACATAAGGATATCTCAAAAACTCTCGAGGTATCAAAAGAAGAGGCGGAGAAATTGCATCAGTCGCTTCAGGAAGTCCAGCAGGAGTTTTTAAGAACACAGAAACTTGATTGGCAGAATCAAAAGAAGATTGAGAATATCGGAAAACGGTATGAGGAGCTTCGGAAGAACCTTCAGCAGACAGCGGAGAATTTGAATCAGCTTATCCAGAACATGAATCAGAACAAGCTTCTCTCTCCGGAGACGCTTGAGAAATACATGGAGCTGCAGGAGCTTATGAACCAGCTTAACTCTCCGGAACTTCAGCAGGTGCTTAAGAAGCTTCAGGAAGCGATGCGGAATCTCAATCCTGATCTCTTTCGTGAAGCGATGAAAAATCTTGCCTTCTCGGAGGAGGCATTCAGACAGAGCATTGAGCGGACATTGAGTCTGCTGAAACGGATACAAATTGAACAGAAAATTGACGAGCTTCGCAAACGGGCGGAGGAGCTCCGAAAAGCTCAGGAAGAGCTGCATAAGTCAGCGGAGCAAGTTAATCCATCAGATGCAGCTAAACTGAATGAGCTTGCTGATAAGCAAGGGGACTTGCAGTCCCAACTAAGTTCTGTGGAGAAGGAACTGAAGCAGTTGAAATCGCGTATGGAGGAATTTCCGAATGAAATGCCTCTTCAGCAGCTGACCCGTGCTATGCAACAATTGTCGACGCAGCAACTCTCATCGAAGATGCATCAGGTTCAGAGGCAGCTTCAAGCAGGTGAGCTACAGCAAGCACAGCAGATCCAACAGCAAATTGCCCAGGGCTTGTCGGAGTTTCAAAGTGCCATGGAGCAAGTGCAGAAGGCTCTTCAGGAAAATCAGCAGCGTGAAATTGTCAATCAGCTTCGGAAAGCAACGAACGATCTTCTTACACTTTCCCAGCAGCAGGAACGGCTCAAGAACGAAACACGGTCGTTTGAACCAAACTCTCAGCGATTTCGTGAAGCCGGTGAGGAGCAAGCGAAAGTTATCGAAAATGTCGGGAATGTGATTGGGCATTTAATTCAGCTTTCGCAGAAGACCTTTGCGGTCACGCCCGAGATGGGGCGTGAGCTTGGCAAGGCATTGATGCAGATGAACCAGGCAATGTCAGGGCTCGAGAGTCGTAACGGTGGGTTTGCTTCATCGCAGCAGGAAGGGGCGATGGCGTCTTTGAATCGTACTGCTTCGTTGCTGGAGCAATCATTACAATCCATGCTTCAAGGGAGCGGAGCTGGAGGCTTGCAGTCGCTTTTGAGTCAGCTGCAGCAACTCGCCTCGCAGCAGATGGGCATTAACGCTATGACGCAGCAGATCCAGCAACAGGGGATGTCATTGGAACAGCAAGCTCAAATGGCACGACTGGCAGCGCAGCAAGCAGCTGTCCAGAAATCGCTTGAACAGCTTGCTGAGGAAGCACGTCGAGCTGGGCAACGAGAAAAACTCCTTGGGGATCTTGAAAAGATTGCTGAAGAAATGAAGGAAGTTGTCAAGGACCTTGAGAATAAGAACATTGCATCAGAGACATTGAAGCGGCAGGACCGGATTCTCTCTCGCTTGCTTGATGCGTCGCGCTCGGTTCATGAACGTGATTTTGAGAAGCGGCGCGTTGCAGAGGCTGGGGAAAATGTTCAACGACAAAGCCCGCCGGAGCTGAACTTAGAGAATACTCTCAATCGGCTTCAGCAGGATATCTTGAAAGCTCGTGAGGAAGGCTACTCTCGCGATTACCAGGATCTCATCCGACGGTACTATGAAGCACTTCAAAACCTTGGTGTGAAAGTTCAGTAAGCCTTCAGCTATCTTACTACCCTGCTCTTTTCTGAGACATATGAGACAAAAACAAGGCATTTTCTTTTTCCGGTTTCCCTCCTTTGGGGCTGAGAGGTTTGTCGGCTTGCTCCTATTTCTTCTTTTCCCGTTGATTCTAGATGCTGCACCGAAATCCTTAGCGTATCCTGATCCGCTGACCGGGTTCACAGTTCACTTTGATTTCCTGAATAATCTAAATGATGCAAAACGGCTTGTAACGTTTGCTGCTGATCATGGGGCGGAGATTATCAATGTGGTACCGCCGGCTCATATTTGGGAGGATTCACTGAGCCTTCAGATACTTCGACAAATTTTTTCCCTCACTCAGGCTCGTGGAGTGAAGGTGGTGTTAACAAGGATCGATGCAAGTGCACCTGCGGCGAAGCTTGACGAACGCTCAAATTATCTTTACACGTACGTGCTCACCGACCGTGGGATGCTCCCGGATGGCAAACGTACCCCTGACTATTTTCTTGCAACTGTGGGAAATCGACGTTATGAACAATGGTTGCGTGAAGAGACCGTCTATTATGCTGAGCACTTTTCACAGGAGCCGAACCTTGTCGGATTCAGCGTCGGCTTATTCAATGAGCCCTTCGTTTCGCAGCGCGGAAGCCTCCTCTGTTTTGATGAGTCCACAAATTCGTATGAAGTCGCTCAGTACACTCCGTTCATGCTCAGGTGGTGGCACACATGGCTGCGGAGGAAATACCATGATGCCGTTGATGAGGTAAACCGTCGCTACGGGACATCTTTCTCAGCAATTGATTCAATTCCCATGCCTGTCAATGAAGAAGACGATTCTTTTGAGCTGCCTTCTGCTGCGTACTGGGATTTCATTTGCGCAATCAATGACTGGGTAGTGGAACAATATGATGACTGTCGCTTGCTCTGGCACCAACATGCAAAACGGCTGGTACCATTCATTTTGCAATTTAGTGGATTTGTCCCGGAGAAATTTGAGAAAGGTCGTCCAGCATTTGCTGCCTTAAATATTTTCGACTGGATGCAAAGGGCTGATGCACTGGGGCTTTCGCTTTATACTAACGGCGCGTATCCAGACTGGGGACATGCGTCGGTGAGAGCTATGGTGAACTTTATGCGCCTGGCTCAACTTCTGGAAAAACCTGTTTTTGTTCTTGAGGGTGGGAACGAGTTCAACGGTGCGGTGCTGAATCTGCGTGAACTGAGGTTTTACGCCACGGCGGCAAGGACTCTCCACCCCGTTTGTGTGATCTATGAATTTTTGAAGACCAGTTACGATGAAACATCGATCAATCGCTCAGGTAAAATCCTTTCAAAGAACTGGGAGGTTAATGGAAATGCGCTGCTGGCTGTTCAAGATGCGCTGGAGCTATCAAAAACTGTATCTGGTAAATATTCGCCTTTCTATGTTCTAGATGACCTCGCATTATGGGCGCGCTCCGACAGTGCACTGGAGCTACGGAAGGAGCTGATGAAGCTTGCAATGAAAATCCCGATTGTTTTTGTCCCAACGAAGTCAGTCGGGTGTCTGCCCAGCGGAAGTTTCTGTGTAGTACCTGCTGATGAGGCGATGGAATTTCTGCATACGGAACTATCAGGACTTGACGTGGCGGTGGTTTCTGCAAAGGAGTTCTTGGGTCGCTTTGCAAACATGACTGCAACTTTCGCAACGGGGAAGTCTTCGAAAATCAGATAAGTGAAAACGGTTTCTATGGAGGTGATATCATGAAGCCAAAGAACATCCGTTGGCGATCGGTTTTATTGTGGGGCGCGGTGCTGTTATGCGCCCTGCGAAGTCAGGATATGTTGTTTGCTCAAATTGGTGCTCAGCCAGTGGAATCTCGTCTCACAAAGCGAGCCATCACGGTCGACGATCTCTGGGCAATGGGGCGAGTGAGCGATCCTCAGATTTCCCCCGACGGGAAATGGATTGCCTACACGGTGACATATTACGACATGGAGAAGAACACTGGCAACAGCAACATCTGGGTTGTCTCTGTTAATGGTGGCAAGCCGAGACAGCTGACTACAAGTTCCAAAGCTGATTTCTTCCCGCGTTGGTCGCCAGATGGGAAGAGGATTGCCTTTACATCAACGCGCGATGGATCGGCGCAGATTTATGTGATCTCTATTGATGGAGGGGAAGCACGGAAGGTCACTGCCCTTTCAACCGGTGCCAGCAGCGCTATTTGGTCTCCTGATGGGACGAGCCTTCTCTTCTTGTCGGAGTCCTACCCGGATTGCCTCACGGACAGTTGCAATGCAGCCCGAGAGAAAGCTCAGCAATCAAGTAAAGTCAAAGCGCGTCTCATCGACCATCTTATGTATCGTCAGTGGAATCGATGGTTCGATGGGAAACGGAGCCATTTATTTCTCATCAACACTGATGGCACGGGGGTGCGTGACATGACGCCGTGGGACTACGATATTCCGCCGATCGATTTAGGTGGTTCTACCGACTACGCCTTCTCGCCGGATGGGAAAGAGATTTGTTTCACGATGAACACCGATTCGGTAATCACGCTCAGTACGAATAACGATCTCTTCACGATTCCTGTGACTGGTGGAGCTCCGAGGCGCATTACAGAGAACAAAGCAAATGATAACCAGCCAGCGTATTCGCCTGATGGCAAATATATCGCCTACAGAGCTGCAGAGCGTCCGGGCTTTGAGTCTGATCGGCTTCAGCTTATGCTCTATAATCGGGTAACTGGAGAGACAAGGAGCCTTACAAGCAACTTTGATCGATCGGTGAACGAAGTTGTCTGGGCGCCAGATAGTAAATCCCTGTTCTTCACGGTTCAGGAGGGTCCATATTACTCGGTCTACAGAACTTCGGTTTCCGGTGGCAGTCCTAAAAAGGTCCTTTCCGGTGGGTTTATACGGAATCTTCGCATCTCGCCTGATGGGAAGTTTCTCGTGTTTCAAAATGAGCATGTCAATTTCCCGACGGAGATTTTTCGGGCAGATATTGATGGGAAGAATGTCCAGCAGCTCACATTTACTAATGCTGAACGTGTTGCTCAGCTCGACCTGAAGCCGTTGGAATCGTTCTGGTTTATAGGCGCCTATGGTGACAGTGTTGAAGGGCTTATCGTGAAACCGCCGCTGTTTGATCCGAAGAAAAAATATCCTGTGGTTTTTCTTGTTCATGGCGGACCGCAGGGTGCATGGGAAGATGATTTCCACTATCGCTGGAATGCAGAGATGTTCGCATCACCCGGTTATGTTGTGGTGATGGTGAATTTCCATGGGAGCACAGGCTACGGGCAGAGGTTCACCGATGTCATCAGCGGAGATTGGGGAGGGGCACCGCTTGAAGACTTGATGAAAGGACTCGATTACGCACTTGCACATTTTTCTTACATGGACAGCACGCGCGTCGCAGCGGCTGGTGCTTCTTATGGTGGATATATGATCAACTGGATCGCAGGGCATACGAATCGGTTCAAGTGTCTTGTTTCACACGATGGGATGTTCAACACGGTAAGTGCCTATGGAACTACAGACGAGTTGTGGTTCAATGAGTGGGAATTCAAAGGAACACCCTGGACGAACCGGTCGCTATATGAAAAATTCTCGCCATCGAACTTTGTGCAGAATTTCAAGACGCCGACGCTTGTTGTGCACGGACAGCTTGATTACCGTCTGGATGTAAGCGAGGGGATCCAAATGTTTACGGCGTTGCAGCGGCAACGGGTTCCCTCTAAGTTTCTCTATTTCCCTGATGAAGGGCACTTTGTTCTCAAACCGCAGAACGCACGTCTCTGGTGGAACACTGTTCTCGGCTGGATTGGAGACTGGATTCAGAGGTAACGGGGGAGGCAAAGCATGGTTGCAGAGACAAAGAAGTCTGCCTCTGGCAGACAAGGCGTCAGGCGGAGCATGTATTCGAAGATCAAGCGTGTTGGCATTCTTACGGGCGGTGGGGATTGCCCTGGATTAAATGCGGTCATTCGTGGCGTCGCCAAACCGGCAATTCATGATTATGACATGACAGTCATAGGTATTGAAGATGGCTTTGAAGGTTTGGTTGAAGGGCGTATGCATGAGTTGACCAACCGCGATGTCTCCGGTATTCTCAGCATTGGCGGCACAATTCTTGGTACATCGAACAAAGGTGATCCATTCCACTATCCGATCGAGGCAAAGGGGAAGGTGGAAATTGTGGATGCTTCTTCCTGGGCACTGAAGCACTATCGTGAGTGGCGGCTTGATGCACTCATTGCAGTTGGGGGCGATGGGACGATGCACATCTCGGACAAACTTGGTGAGTTGGGAATGAACATCATCGGAGTACCAAAAACAATCGACAATGATCTTGCGGCAACTGATGTGACATTTGGATATGACACCGCCCTCTTTGTTGCGACGGAAGCCATTGATCGACTCCATACAACAGCATCCTCGCATCATCGTGTCATGGTTATTGAAGTCATGGGTCGGTATGCCGGATGGATTGCGCTTGGAGCTGGACTTGCCGGGGGAGCAGATGTAATCTTGATACCTGAAATTCCATTTAGATGGGAAAAGGTGTATGAGAAGGTGATTGATAGAAGTACAAGCGGCAAGCGCTTCAGCATTGTCTGCGTTGCGGAGGGGGCACATGCTGCTGAAGAACAGATCGTGGTGAGGGAGACTGATAAGCGTCGAACAGATCCAATTCAACTTGGAGGCATCGGAAATCTTGTGGGGAAGAAAATCAGTGAGGATACTGGGTTGGAGACGCGGGTGACTGTGCTTGGACATCTGCAGCGTGGCGGAAGTCCTACACCGTTTGATCGTATTCTTGCCACGCGCTTCGGGACCATGGCAGTGAAGCTGGCTGCCGAGGGGAGATTTGGGCGTATGGTGAGTCTGCGCGGGACTGAGATTACCTCCGTTCCAATGAAAGAGGCGATCGCACAGCAGCGGCGTGTGCCTCCTGATCATCAAATGATTCAGTCTGCGCGTTCCGTCGGAACAAGCTTTGGAGATTGAAAATGGATGGCTCCCTAAAGGAGGGCAGTGTATGACGCACGCTGAACAGCATAGAATGATTCAGGAGCTGAAAGAATTTGTCCACAAAATGTCCGGACGCGATGAGATGGACTTTGATATGCTCCGCAAGCGGGATGATGATGACGAGGATCTTGACTCGCTCTCGCTCAAACGGTTGCAGGAACTATATGAGCGCTACGTACTTCAGCGTAAAGGATGATGGAAGTTGTAGTTTCTCGGATTTGGTGTCCAATGAGTTTACAGGCATCAATGTAAAGGGAGATCTCTATGAGATACCGTGCACTTGGCAAAACCGGTCTTTCTGTTTCTGAAATTGGATTTGGCGCATGGGGGATTGGAGGATGGATGTGGAAAGACTCAGATGATACGGAATCACTGCGTGCTCTCCACACCGCTGTGGACAACGGTGTGAACTTCATTGATACTGCTCTTGTCTACGGCGACGGACACAGTGAGCGGCTTGTTGGCAAATTGCTTAAAGACAGAGGAGAGCGGATTTACGTTGCCACAAAGATTCCTCCTGCAAACCGTCGATGGCCTGCTTCACCGCACATTCCTGCCACCGAAGCGTTTCCACGTAAGCACATCATCGAGTCGACAGAGCGGAGTTTGCGCAATCTGGGCGTCGATGTGATTGATGTGCAGCAGTTCCATGTGTGGCATGATAACTGGCTTCGTGAGTCGGAGTGGTGGGAGACGATTCTTGAATTGAAGGAGCAGCAAAAAATTCAATTTTTTGGCGTTTCGATCAATGACCACGCACCTGAAACAGCCCTTGAGTTAGTTCGCAGCGGAAAAGCAGATACTATCCAGGTCATCTACAACATTTTCGACCAATCGCCTGAGGCTGAATTGTTTCCCCTTTGTATCGAGAAAAATGTTGGAGTTATCGTTCGCGTGCCGCTTGATGAAGGAGGCTTAACCGGAGCTATCACCCCGGAAACAACGTTTCCTGAGCATGACTGGCGGAACAATTATTTCCGCGGCGAACGCAAACGGGAAGTATACGAACGGGTTGCAAAGCTCAAGACACTTCTTGGTGAAGAGGCGCAGACGCTGCCCGAGCTTGCTCTTCGATTCTGCTTGAGTCATAAAGCTGTCTCAACAGTTATCGTGGGCACGAGGAAATCAGCTCACGCGATTGCTAATGCTGCTGTTTCGGATGGAAGAACGCTCTCGCCACAACTTCTTGCTGAGCTGAAGAAGCATCAGTGGCGGAGGAATTTCTATTCTGACTGATGGATCGGCAGTATTTCCTCGATTCGTTTGCAACGTCAGAAAACTATAAGAGCAGGCGTTATGACTTCACTCACGTTCTTGTTGATTTGGATGGCAGCATCAAGTGAGTCGTTGCGCAGCATTACAATGGATATACCTATGGTCATTCAGAAAATTAGAGGTGAGGCAGAGAGAGTAAAGCTCCCCTCACCTATGCTTGACAGCGGAACTTCTATTGAGAAGGCTTTGCTAAAGCGGAGATCGGTGAGAGAATATGGTCATGAACCTTTGACGCTTCCCGAGATTTCACAGCTACTCTGGGCGGCACAGGGGGTCACAGAGCGAAAAGAGGGACTCAGAGCAGCTCCATCTGCAGGTGCTCTTTACCCACTTGAGGTTTATCTGGTTGCAGGAGATGTTGATGGCATCGAGCAGGGCGTTTACAAATATAAGCCTCATGGTCATGAACTGGTAAAGGTGGTTGAAGGCGATAAGCGGATGGATATCTACAGAGCTTCTCTGTATCAGGAGCCGGTAAAAGATGCTCCCGCGCTTATTGTTATCTCTGCTATTTATCAGCGCACCACAATCAAGTATGGAGAGAGAGGCATACGCTATGTGCACATGGAGGTTGGCCATGCTGCAGAGAATGTTTATTTGCAAGCCGTTGCGCTAAACCTTGGGACGGTTGTGGTTGGGGCGTTTCATGATGAAGACGTAAGGAAGGCGCTGAACATGCCGAAGGAGGAGACACCACTGTATGTGATGCCCGTGGGAAGGCTGCGGTGAGTGCGGAGACATAGGGAAGCTCACTGAGTGAATGATCTCCAGCACCTTATGAAAAGGTTAAGAAGAAAAATGGCGCTAACTGTGGTATGGTTGCCCAAATGAACCTTAGCAATGAAAGGAACACCATGAATCAACCTTTGAATGATCGAGTAGTGAAAGAGTGGCTTTCAGGACAAAAAGCTGCAGCAGATCGTAACGCGCTTGACCGGGCAAGATATTTACTTCACCTTACCACCGAAGTGGCACTAAAAACTTACTTGGAACTTCAGCGCGAATTTAACAGTGACCTGAGTTGGCTATCCCCGTCCCCGTTGCTTGTCGCTATGCGAAGGGCTTTGATACGAATAGCTGAGCAGAAAGAAAATCATGAACATTCTTAATGCAGCTTATGAGATAGCTCGTTTTCTTGAGGACGAAGAAATTCCTTACTTCATCATCGGCGGACTTGCTCTTCAGCACTGGGGTGAACCACGTCTGACAAGAGATGTGGATATCACGGTGCTCGTTGCGCCTGAGAGGTATGAAGCCTTTGTAGATGCTGTATTAAAAAATTTTCCGTCTCGTATTCCTGATGCCCGCGAGTTTGCACTTCGTCACCGTGTTCTCCTCGTTCAAACACAAGAAAGAGTACCGCTCGATATTTCCCTTGGTATTCCAGGTTATGAGGAAGATGCATTCCGACGGGCAGCAATAGTGGAGTATGAAGGAATTGGGAAACTCAGGCTTGTAGCTCCTGAAGATCTGATCATTCACAAGTGCGTTGCAGGGCGCCCGCGTGACATTGAAGATGTGGAAGGGATTCTCATCCGGCAGTACCTGAGCTTAAATATTTCGCTAATTAAGAAGTGGCTTGAGGTATTTCGAAAAGTTATAGATACCCACAATCCTGTGCAACTTTTTGAACATGCTCTGAAAGACGCTGAGGAGATTTTGAAAAAATCTGGGAGCGATTTATGAGCGATGGACCCTACGTTCGTGGAGCGATTTGGCCATTCATTATACCATATAGAGTTGTTCATTGTGGTGCCCAACTATCGTTCATGCACTTGTCGAATGATGATTCCAATAATCCCCTGAATTTTGTAAAATGCAGCTTGCATCAATTGAACATGAGCTTATCATGGAGGTCTGTATGACAAAACTCGGTTATCTTCACTGGGTACTGCTTGTTGCTATGCTTCTTACAGTTCAACTATCCCAAGCATCAGCTATCTTTCCGTACAAGATTAATAAGGTTGTTCTCGACAATGGGTTGACGGTTCTTTCTATCCCTTATGACAGTCCTGGTCTTGTTGCCTATTACACAGTTGTCCGAGCTGGTTCCCGGAATGAGGTAGAGCCTGGTCATTCTGGCTTTGCTCATTTCTTCGAGCACATGATGTTCCGCGGGACTGAAAAATATCCAGCGGAGAAGTACAATGATGTGTTAAAGCTCCTCGGTGCTGATTCGAACGCTTTCACCACTGACGACTGGACCTGCTATCACATCGTCGCAAGTGCAGATGCACTGGAAACGATAATCGACCTTGAGAGCGACCGCTTCATCCACTTGAAATATTCAGAACCTGACTTCAAAACAGAAGCCGCAGCAATTCTTGGAGAATACAATAAGAATTTCTCCATCCCGTATATGACGATGTTTGAGAAGCTGCAGGACGCTGCATTCACAACGCACACTTACAAGCACACAACTATGGGTTTTCTTAAAGATATTGAGGATATGCCCAATCAGTACGAGTACAGCTTGAAGTTCTTTGATCGCTTTTATCGGCCGGAAAATGTCACCATCATTGTTGTTGGCGATTTCAATCAAGATAAGCTCATCTCCCTTATCAAGAAATATTATGGCGGCTGGGAGCGCGGATCTTACGAGCTCAGCGTTCCACAAGAACCACCGCAGACTGAGGAAAAAATTGTACAGATCCCTTGGAAGAGCAAGACACTTCCATATTTGCTCATTGGTTACCACGTCCCGGCGTTTAGCGACAAGGACATGGATAGACCAGCGATCGATGTTCTGGGACAGTTGCTCTTCTCTGAAAGCTCTCATCTGTATCAATCACTGGTGGTGGAAAAACAGCTGGTTGAGTTCATCTCTGGGGGAGCTGAAGATCATCGCGATCCATTTCTGTTCACTATCTTGACGCGCATAAAAGATCCCAAGAACATCGAGCTTGTTCGGGATGAAATTTACAAAGCCCTGGATGAGGCGAAGGCAAAAACGGTTGACCTAAAGCGATTAGAGGATGTGAAATCACACATGAAATATTCCTTTGCGATGCAACTTGACCGACCCGATAACATTGCAGTCACGGTCGGGAATTATGTTGCAATGACAGGCGACCCTGAGTCAATGAATCGTGTCTATGCCCTATATGAAAAGGTGACACCGGAGGACATCCTGCGTGTCGCTCAAAAATATTTTGGCAAAGAAAATCGTACCGTTGTGACACTCACGTACGAGGAGAACGCAAAATGAAGTTTCTCTTGTTGTTTACAACAACCATCATAACGTTCTTGATGGTCAACACTATGAACGCATCTTCATCAGAAATGGATAATGACAGGACAACTTCCACCAATGCTCGAGTTATTGAACTTCCCATTCCGAGCTCGCCGATCATTTCATTTCGCATACTCATTCGGAGTGGCTCGGTCAACGACCCGGCTGGCAAAGAAGGCTTGAATGCACTCACGGCACTCATGCTTAGCCAGGGAGGGACAGAAGAACTTACTTACCAGGAGATTATCCAAAAACTCTATCCCTGGGCGGCAACTATCAGCGTCCAGTACGACAAAGAGTACACTGTTCTCCTTGGAGAAGTCCATCGCGATCATCTGAACGCATTCTATAAGATTCTATCTGATCTTCTTCTTCACCCTCGGTTTGACTCGACTGATTTCAAGCGGAACAAAGATCTGTTACTGAACTATCTGGAGAATACTCTCCGCGGCACCGACGACGAAAATCTCGGTAAGCAAGCCTTGAATGCGCTCCTGTACCAGGATCATCCGTATCGAACGACGGAAGCTGGAACAGTTCAGGGGCTGAAGTCTATCACACTAGACGATGTGAAGAAATTCTACGCAACAATGTACCGGCAAGGGAACATTATGTTCGGGATTGCTGGTGGTTATCCGAAAGATTTCCCTAAACATGTCCGTGACGACCTTGCGCACCTTCCTGAAGGAGCTACGCCTCCGGTTCCGCTTCCTCCGCCGAAGCCTATCCATGGAATCGAGGTGATGCTTGTACAGAAGGACAATCGGGCGACAGCGATCTCGTTTGGCTTCCCTATTGACGTTACGCGGAGCGACGAAGATTTTTATCCGCTGCTGGTTGCGAACTCATATCTCGGTGAGCATCGGACCTTTAACGGTGTGCTGATGAACCACATGCGTGGCGACCGCGGCTTAAACTACGGCGATTATTCCTATATAGAAAACTTCATTCAGGATGGAGGGAGCACTTTTCCTGTCCCAAATATCGTTCGCCGACAACAGTTTTTTAGTGTGTGGATTCGTCCGGTCGTACCGGCAAATGCGCACTTCGCTCTCCGCCAAGCAATCCGAGAACTTCAGTTGCTGGTAGATAATGGATTGACTGCAGAGCAGTTTGAAGCGACGAGAAAATTTCTCATCAACTATTCAAAGCTATGGGTACAAACCCAGAGTCGACGTTTGGGATATATGATGGATTCGGAGCTTTATGGTATCCCGTACTACATTGATAAGATTCAGGAGGAGCTTTCGCATCTGAGCGTCGACGACGTCAACCGAGCTATAAAAAGGCATCTACAGTACAAGAACATTGCAGTCGCGATGGTTGTAAAGGATGCAGAGCCCTTGCGTCAGGCATTGCTCTCAAACATGATCTCCCCAATTACGTATCAAAGTGCACCTGCTTCAAAGAGCGTCCTTGAGGAGGATAAGGTTATCGAACGATACCCTCTCAACGTTACTGCTGTGAACATTGTCCCGGCGAGGGAAATGTTTGAGAGATGAAGATATGATTACGCGTTGCCTTTAGAACGAAAGCCCGGAGAAGTAACCCTCCGGGCTTCTTATTTTCTACTCGATCAATGTCTCTGAACCAAGCTCTGCCCGGCATTCACATCGTACTTAGAACGACCGTCTCTCATGCGTATTGTACACTTCGAACTCGTAGATTGAATAGGTAGAAATTGCTTTACTCCCCTTTGTTCCGTGAAGTCTGATATAACGTGCCGTCACAGGGTTGAAGTCGAGCTGCTCAACTTTTCCCTTGCCATTTGATTGTTTCAAAACATCATTCCACCTTTTCCCGTCAACAGACACAGCGATGGTATATTCTGTCCCATAACCTTTAGCCCAGCGGATTACAATCCTGTTGAACGTTTTGGGAATCCCGAGGTCGATTTGAAACCATTGTTGATCGGAACCATCTTTGGAAGCCCACGCAGCAGATGCCCAGCGTGTGTGCAATTTGCCATCAACGGCGCTTTGCGGACCAAAATATGGATCAGTGAGTGAGTATGAGGAAGCCGATGCTCTTGCGTGCAGTGCAATGTTGACTGGTGGGAGGATTGCTCCGGCTCGCAATAACTGCACTGCAACGATTGAATATTTTGGTAGATGGAGAGAAAAGTTGGTCTGCCCAATGCGGATTTGAGTGCCGGGCAATCTCTGGAGCTTCCGTTTTGCATCAAGGATCCATATTCGTCCCGTTGGTGATGGATCAAAGCCGCGGAGGGAGACCCGAAGTTCCTTATCGTTTCGAGGATCTTTGTTAATGAAGATGACTGAAAGCGTATCGTCCCCGAAACGACTTGCGTACACTGAAACATTGGGATCGCTGCTAAGGCTTTCGACAAGGATTTTCCCAAAGAGGTGCGTATACAAAGGGAAAACATAGTAGGAATAACTCGGGATGTTTCTCCCATCTGCTGAAAGGACTCCATAATCGCCACCGCGTGGAGGATACGTATTATGTAGCGCCCAGAAACATGCCACCTGTGTTCCAAGCTCTGCCATAGTCCCGAGAATATCAGCAGTCCACAAAGCATTTGCTATCGATAAGGTGATCGGTCCTGGGTATCCGGAAATTGAATTGTAGCCGACGTTGATGATCCACATTGTGTCGGCTTTTTCCTCAGGGAGCGTTGCCCGAAGCACGTTACGAATTGTCATGTATTCGTGGCGGAATCTGGTAGTGCTTGTTAGAAGTGAATCTTCGTTTTCGTTTGTGTTTGGCAATGGATAGAATGTGAATGTTACCATATCGATGTACTTGCCAGCGGTTTTGAGAACTCTATATGTCCAATCGTTTGGATCATCAGAGGGCTTCACATTGGCTGCAACGGAGATCGTTGAATCTACAGCCTTCATTGCCTTTACAAATTCAATGAAGCGCTCAGCATATTTTTCCGGCGTTGTATGACCTCTTGCCCATGTTCCCCATTGCTCATCCCCCACTTCCCAGTATTTGATATTGTACCCCTTTTCCTTATTACAATAGCGGACCCATTCAGCCGCCAGCGCCGGAGACTCGTTGAAGTTGACGGTAATGAACCCTTCGGCACCGACTGCTTTCAGGAACGCTGCATATTCATCGGTGTCCATTTCCCCCGCACTATTATTGGGATCGTTCCAGACATAATGGTCAGCATCGTTTCCGCCCGGATATTTGAGGAGTGTAAATCCCCCGTCGCGTACTTTTCGAATGGCATCCCTATCACAGGTCAAGAGCATGTCCTTTGTTGAGTCAGGGAAAATACCTTCATCCCATCGGGCAACGTTGATGCCGTATAGTAGCGGATTGACTCTCCCAATTTCTTTCTTAGCGTCAACGGTGACAGTGACCGTTTGTGATTTGATGAAACATACACTTAAGAAAACATTGAGAGCGATGAACAGTATTCTTATTTTTCCATTCATCGTTGGGGTTCCTTCCGCTTAGATTTCGAGAGGAGAGATCTCAAGTCACTTAGACCGAAAATCGTGATAGCTACTGCAATTCCAAAAAACAGCCCGGCGGAAACTAAGTAGATCATTATCCAGAAGAGACTTGCGGAATTCATTGTTTAGTAGTTTCTATCTCAGTGATTGACTTCGGAGGATTGGTTTTTTGAGTGAGCAGCGAACCGATGATCATCCCAGCTGCAGCAAGAAGAAAACTTAAGAAACCTGAGATGTTTACGTCAATTAGGGAGTGCAACTCCACAGGGATCAGGTTCTTAAACTGGGAGAGGATCAAGAAAGCAATTGGTGCCAGTGCCCCTAGAGCAAGGGAAGCATAGGCTCCTACAACGTTTGCCTTTTTCCAGTACAGCCCCGCGGTAACACAGCCAAATGCGCCTGCCGCATACATTGCGCCCGTGATTGCTAAATATTGAAAAGCGGTGGCTGGAATTTCGTACCACAATCCGAACACGAGCATAAAGATTCCGATGAGAGCGGCGATGACTCTGGTGAGCATCACAGTGGTGTGATCGCTGAACTCTGTTCTCGCTAATGGAGCAATGATGTCCCGGGTTGCGACAGAGCTCCATGCCAGGAGATAGGCACTGTATGTGGACATTGAAGCGGCTAACATTCCGGCTATCATTAAGCCGAGAAAACCAGAAGGGACCACCATTCCTAAGAGTTTCGGCATTGCGATGGTGGAGTCCAAGCCTGGTCCGAAGATAGTTAGAGCTGCCGCACCCCAGAACATCGGAATTGTATATCTTCCTGCCAGGGTTAATCCAGTGTAGAGGAAGACCTTTCTTCCCACCTCCGGGCTTTCTGATGCAAGCGACTTTGAGACCGCCGGTTGATTTAGAGCCGAAATGGCGATGCTCCCGATGAGCATCCAGAAAAGAAATGTCCAGCCGAATCTCGGATTCGTAAACGGATTCACGCCGTTGGTTCCGAGGTGCTGGTTTACTGCCAATGCAACCTCCGGCAGGCTTACCTTTGCAAGAATCGTCACGGTGCTTATGAACATCGCCAATGAGAGGACAACGAATTGCATGAAGTCGGTGATGACAACAGAGAACATTCCACCGAGAACAGTATAACTGATAACAATGATCAGCATGATCACCATTACGATCACCAGAGCATTCCCCCCAAGTCCGATCGTTTGAGTCAGGAACAATCCGTCGAACTTCAAGAATATCCCCATGTTCAGCACTCCTCCGAGGAACAGCAGAATTCCACCAAAGAGGCGAACGTGCTTACTATAGCGCATTTCATAAAATTCGGGGATGGTGAGAAGTTTCAATTTCCGTAGACCGGAGACGATGAAACCAGTTTTCCCTATCACAAAGTATCCGATGAAGCCGATGATCCCCAGGACAAAGCAGGAAAACCCCGTCAGATAGCCAAGTTGGCCCATGTACATGAACGTCACGATGCCGATTTCTGTTGCGATAAGCGTTGCGGATCCAAGCGCAACCTTCACTCTTCGTCCTGCAACGAAATACCCAACCATATCCTCGACATATTTCTTCGCCCTTACTCCCACAAAAACGGAGAGGGATAAATAAAGAACGAGTGCAATCCAGTCGATCAGATGAAAATTCATAAATGCCTGGTTGCTCAAAGAACCTTTTTCATGATTTCGTGACGTCGGAGCACACGCAGTCCCATCTTGTGGTAAAAATCTTTTGCATGTCCTGTTGTCCATGCCAGCCAGAGATTGCGCCGTCCTTTCTCTTTCATGTGCAGAGCTGTATGGTAATACAGGCATGTTCCAATTCCTCTTCCGCCAAAGGAAGGTGCAATTGCAAAGGGACCAAAGTGTTCCCCTTCAAAATGACTGAATCCTATAACTTCGTCTTCTTTCACGGCAAGCAAAATCTCGTCACATTCTGATGAGCTTCGTAATCGTTGCAGTGCCAATCTGAACAAGTCACCCGGGTAATCTCTTCTGAGAAACTCCAGTAGCGCCACTGTGTATCGCGATTCAAAGAGCGTAATTGATATTCCCTGGGCTTTTAATTTCTTGCAGCGCTCGTTCAATTCTTCAGAAGGATAAAAATCCAGCAAGGAACGTCCCATGCTGTAAACTTTTTGCATCCGTTTATATCCTGATGTCTGAAAAAATTGGTGCCCATCGGCATACGCATCAATGTCCACCCCGGGGATAATGTAATTTGGGGTGTAAGGAGAGATAAGAACCTGTTTGACGCCGTTGCGTTGGAGGAAAGCTTCGGCGCGTGTGAGAAGTTCCGTGCCCACCCCTTTTCGCCGATGGTCCGGATGGACAAAAAGAACTGTAACCCAACCGGTCTCTTCCTCAAGGCCGATGCCATAGAGTGGATACCGGCGGCGGATTGCTAATGAAAATCCTATGATTCGTTTTCCTAACTCAGCAATAAAGGAGCCAAGCGGATCAAAATTTTCATCCAGAAGAATTTTTTGACGAAATTTTTCCTGCGTAGTTGGGTCTCTCACCATACACAGATTCCAGAGCGGAACGATTTGCTCCTCGTCGTCCCCATGGTAAGTACGAAAATGATAAACCATAGTGATGCCCTATTTTTTTGAATTCATCAAGACGTGTTGCCTCTTCATGGAAGTAGATCGTACACCTGTTTCTTCTCGAATGGATCAACATCGAACGCCACAGCTTCAGTGAAGCCACTTTCAGCTCCCCGAACGCGAGCTAATGCTTTGTAGTAATCAAGATAAGGGAAACGGGAAATGCCACCCCGGATGAATTCATAGCACCGAACGCATTTTTCCCAAACTTGTTGCTCGTCTGAGACGTTAACGTAAATGTATGGGTGGAATCCCTCACGGTCTTCCCAATTTTCCGTGAAGTAAACTTTCTTTACACCGCGATGGCGTGGATAATTGGTCTTCACCCCTTCAAGTGATGCAAGTAAGATTGCATCAACCGTAATTGCATGCGCAGCTGCATGATCCTTATGAATACTGTGCTTCCAGTGCGTGATGATATGTGTTGGCTTGACTTGTCGGATTATATCGGAGACGTACTGCCGTGCTTTTTCATCATTTGGGAGCTCCCCATCCTTGTATGGACCGAAGATAACTTCCGCGCCGATTGCTTTCGCAGCCTCCTCTGCTTCGCGACGCTTCTGCACCGCATATTGCTCTGGAGGCAGGTTTGGATTACCTCCTTCCCCAAGTGTAAGGTGTAGGATAACAACGCGATCACCGCGCTTCACATGTTTTGCAAGAACCGCGCCGCATGTGACTTCCATGTCACCAGCATGCGCACCGACAGCAAGGATTACAGGATGTTCCTCCTTCATAGAGGGTTTCTCCTTTCTTTGTAGCGCCCCTGGCGCCGTTGAAATAGTTAAAGAGAGAGCGATGAGAAAAACAATTCCATTCATGGACGGACTCAAATCTTGATGAAAATTCTTTTCTTGTAGAAGATTGCCATCACCCCTAACCACAGAAGAACGTAAGCAATTGCATAAAAGAGTGACCCGTTGAGATTTCCAGCCCAAGAAGCGAACATATTAGTATAAAGAAAGCTTTTCAAACTTCCCTGTCCGATTTTTATTAGTTCCAATATACGTGCGGTCAGGCTTGAAAGGAAGAACACGGTAATTGCGTTCGTTCCAAAAACAACAAAAGGGAGAGCCCAGCGTTTGTATCCTTTTATTTCAATGAGCCAGTAGCAAACCCCAAGTAAATTCAGTGCGAAACCGGCTGTGAAAGCTACGTAGGAACTGCTCCAGAGGAGCTTGTTAATCGGAAACCACATATCCAGGATTGCACCAAGAACCATAGCGATATTACCGAAAACAAACAATGCTGAAACCTTTTCATGGGGATTTCGGGATGTTCGTAGCCAATGCCCGGTCAGCGTTCCGGCAAGCACCGTGGAAATAGAGGGGATCAAACTCAAAATTCCTTCTGCGTGATAGTGCCATCCTCTGAGCAGCACGCTGTCGACGTACCACCAGAGGTTTCCCACAGGAGTGAGCACGCCTGCTCCGTAGCCGGGTACCGGCACAAGCATCATCAACATCCAGTAGAGGATGAGACAAGCGATGGCAACCGCAGCCTGGCAAGCGACGGATGTCACAAGGAAGATGGTACCTGCGAAAAAGTAGATAATGCCAATTCGTTGCAGGACATCAAGGATGAGTTTGTGTGAGAAGTTGTAATCAGGGAGCCCTGTCAGGATCATGCCGAGCGCAAAAAGGATCAAAGATCTAACCAGTACATGGAGGAAGAGCTTAGGCTTTGTAGCTCCGCGCTCCAGACGGCGCGAAAATGAGTATGGCATAGCAACGCCTATGATAAAAAGAAAGAAGGGATAAATGAGATCCGTGGGGGTCCACCCATTCCACTCTGCATGTTCCAATGCTGGGTACACAGAACTCCAGCTTCCCGGATTGTTGACGAGGATCATTCCAGCGATTGTGATCCCCCGGAAAACATCCAGCGAAAGGAGCCTCGTTGATTTTGCGAAGGTTTCTGATCCAGAATCTCCTTTTGTGTCCATTAAATTCATGGTGCGGTGTCCATTGATTGTCAAGAGTGTCATGAAGAGATGAAACAATATCTTAAGGTAGCTATGGCATTATAGCTTCCATGAATATGGGTGGAATGGTTACAGCAGTCTTTTCGTGAGGACGAGGAATCGTCGAGTTTCCTTAAATCCGAATTTCTGGTACACCTTTGCGGCGATATCATCGGTCCACAATACCCAGGCATCATGGTGCCCCTTTGCGTGCATGCGCTCGAGCGTTCGTCCGAGGAGAACCGTGCCGATGCCCTTTCCCTGGTATTTTCTGGCGACGCCAAACGGCCCGAAGTGGGCTCCTTCATGTTGACAATATCCGATGACCTCATCGTTTTTCACAGCAATGAATATTTGGTCCGGTTGGAAAAATCCCCTTGTGAGGTCTCTCAAGTTTGTACGGGCAACTCGCTGCCAGTCGGCGGGCATTTCTGTTTCCATAAATTTAAGAAAAGAAAGAAGATAACTGCGGTCGTACGGCTTAATTTCGATTCCCGTTTCTCGAAGTTGTGCCTCTTTTTCCTTTACCTCGGATGAGATTTTGAAAAGGGCTATTGAGGCATCCATGCTCAGTGGTCTTTCCCCCTCTATGAAGCCGAGCTTCTTAAGGAATGTGATAGCTCCTGGGTATTCTTTTGTATCGATGCCTGGAGTGAAATATCCTGGAGCGTAAGTTGCTACACAGCATTCGGTCTTTCCCAGGGATTTGAATCGCGATAGAAGCTCCGTCACCATCATCGTTCCGATCCCTTGTCGCCGGTAACTGGCATCGACGCCAAATGCAGTGATCCATGAGCGGTTCCCTTCCGGGTCATGATCCCTAAGTGGGACGCGTCTTGCGTACGTGCCTACGATGAACCCAGTAATTGCCTCCTCTGTGCGTGCGACGAGAAAGGTGTTTTCATCAAAGTTCTCATCCAGTAATACTCGTGCCTCGAGAGTCTCCAGCGTAATAGCATCGACAGGGAGGACGGTATTCCATAAGGCAAGCACCTGATTCACATCATTGCGTGTTATCGATGTAATGGAGAACTCCATTTGTGGTTTCCCTGAATTTTGGAGAGGCGTGTTCCCATCATCTAAGATAGGGAAAGCGAAACCGATATTCCATTTTTGAATCAATATGCATCAATACGCTGCACCGAATGAAAAGAAATGGGCGGCGCCAAAGATGCCAAATGCCTGGTACGCATAATCTACCCTCAGGCTGACGCCCCCCAGGGTCTGCTTCACACCCAAGCCGGCAGTAAATCCACGCTCATCGTAGCCTCCTGTGTAGCCGATGCGGAGGGCAAGTGAATTTTCAAAAGTATATTCGATCCCGGCTTTGACTTTTTCATTGTAATCGCGGGGGTGGCGTGACTCAATGCTGACCATGAGTGAGTGGGCATTGTTCTCCGGTGGAAGAAGAAATGAAAGCGGATCGATCGTCATGCCGAAGTTCACGGCGAAGGGCATAGGGAATTTTTCGGTCTCGTACTGGATTTCTCTTGAGAGATTCTGTAACGAGGCACCGAATCGAATGCCATGAAAGAGGAAATCGTAATAGGCACCAATATCAAGAGCTGGTTCTCCATGAGTATATGAACGAGTCTCCATCTGCAGATCAGGATCGCCTACATCTTTTCCTGCAGTACCAACCCAAACATCACCGAGGTTTTGATATGCGTATTTTAGATTCACGCCGTAGGAAAAACGCTCGCTGACCTTCTGTGAGAATGCTATTCCGAGCGCAAATGCCTTTGGACTGAAGACACCTGTTTCAATGTAACCAGCTTCATTGGCGGCACGACGCGTACCGTAGAACTCCCCATAATCCATTACCGTTGTATTTAAAGCAACAACTCCGATGTTCCAGAGTCTAATTGCAAGCGATGATGAAGCATAATTGATATCGGCTATTCCTCTTGTGTAATTGACACTCAGATCAGCTCTCTGAGTAATCCACCCAATGCCAGCGGGATTCCAGAAGACGGCGTTGGAATTTGTTATCATAGCGACACCAACGCCACCCCTCCCGATGGCTTCTGCGGAGATAGGATTTTCGAGGAAGCGGAACCCTGCCTGTGCTCTCTTTATGATCTGAGCAAGAGCGTGTGTTGATCCGAGCAGCAAGAGAACCGCTGCCACAGGAATAAGATTGCGTGTTTTCATTGTTTCATCTCCAACTCTTCAGCATGAAAAAAATCTGTATGCGAGGTTACCTCTGGCAAGGAGCTCTGTATCATCGATAGATTCACCGAACGATGACGAATTTCACAAATTGATCAGGGAGCTTTTCACCATTCAAGCCCTCCGCGCCTGTCACGGCAAGGAGATAAATTCCACTTGCGACGTACTGATTATCAGCTGTTCTCTGGTCCCACTCATCATCAGCTTTCCCATAGTGGTCCCATCTCTTTACCAGATCCCCGGTTTCTGTGTAGATAGAGAGGGTACATTTTACAGGTAGATTCACGAAGAGAATTTTGTCCGGCGTTCCGGGAAAGCCGAGGGGTCCTGCAGCGACTGTCGCAGGATTAGGGACAACTCTTACTTTTCCACCGATGCTTAATCCAGGCTTGAACGCTGACGCGGGCATTTGCGTCCGATTGGCGTATCGGGAGCTCTCCAGCTTTTGTCCCGGGAAGATCCCGTTGTTCTGGCTTCCATCATCGACGGCAGTGACAGCATAGTAATAGCTAACACCTCGTACAACATTTGTGTCGATGTACGTTGTCTGATTTCTATCATGGGTCTCGTAAATCAGCTCCCAGTGTTCTCCGCTATATTGATCCAGAGGATCGTTCACATAGTAAGCCCCTTTCTTGCGGTAAACCCGCCATGCGTACCAATCATCTGCGCCCGTCACTGCATCTCGGAAGTACGACGGATCAGGATATGACCATCGAACGAAGATACGGTCGGGTCCGCTTTGCACGTTGACATCTGGTGGCGGAGGGGGTGCCGGTATGCGCTGTCCCTGCCTGAGCCTGGTCCATGCCCAGTAGGCACGATCGAGAGCATTGAAGAGTGAATCTTTTCCAGTTAAGATGAAATCATCTTTCTGCTGATCGGCGATTTGCTTGTTAAACCATGCTTTGCCGATACTATCCGCAGCTTCCCAGGAGATTGAACCCACACCGATGGCGTAGACAAATGTGACTGAGTCGTATCGATTATGTGCTTCATCTTTTGTCAGTCGATATGGTCCAACAGTGACAAATCGCATAGGCCCCTTTTCAGGTTGAGTTACCCATCCCTGGGTGATGGCATCCAGCGGGAACCGACCGCGTGAATCCATCCCGATGTAAGTATCTCTCAACCCAAAGTCTCGTCTTCCCCAGAGGTCTTTGACGATTGTTGCGTGGGGGATGGAGAACGGCTGGGTGGTATCGTCTGATGCATCACTTGGAGATTTGGATGCGTAGAGCAACGCATAGCCAGGGATTTGAGTTGAGTAAAGGTGTCCAACAACTCTATCTGGATCACCGCTATTATCAAGCGATCCATTAGGATAGCGCGGCGTTCCCGCAAGGTTTTTGCTATATGTGTCCCAGTAGTAGGCAATAAGCAAATCCCTTCGAGGAGTTCCAATCACCAGTTGCGATGGCCGTTTGAACCAGCTATCGAGGTCATCTTCACCTTCAAAACCGTAGCCGCCATAGACTTCTCTGTTACCGGCTATGGATGGTCCGAAGCTTATCGAAAAGGGCCACCAGAATTCGATTGTTTGATCAGGTAAACGCTTCGGCGGTTTCTCGCGTGGGAGTTTAATTTCACCGGTAAATTTAAGAGTGGTTTCCCAGAGGATGATATCGGAGAGCTCGGGATTGCTGAAAGCATAAAGTTTCACGTGAGCTCGTATCCCGTAGACTGGCATGAGGTCCTCAAACTCACAAACCTCATCTGCTACCAGTGCAGGATCGACTTGCCACCTGTATGGTGGATTCAGCTTCACACCATCAACGACAATGTCTGGCGGGCGGTAATGCCGTCTTTCCCACGTCCAATCAGTTGTGCCCGGATTGGTGATGTGGAAGAATTTCTGATGTCGGATTCCAGCAGTGTCGACGATGCCGCTATCGGTCAAACAGAGGGGACTGAAAATCTGATAAAGCATATTCGAGAGATACCAATCCTGTGGCCAAAAGAATTCAAAATCTCTCTGAGCAGTGTAAGTTGCAAATGTCCAGCTGTACTCGTTGATTAACCCTCCTTCACCCTTGATTTTGTTGAACCCCCACTTGATGGCATTGACATCGATCATCATTGGTGGTGCAGTAGTATCAGGCTGCGCTAAACTTATCAGAGGAATGAACAGCACGGGCACGACAAAGAGCAATGGTTTCCACCTCATGGTTGATGTTCCTCCTTACTTTACATAGAGCATAGTTATCGCACTACTTTTGCCGTTGACGTTTAGGCGACACAGGTACACCCCGGATGCAACAGGGTTCAATAGCGAAGCCTCCGGATTAAACACGACAGTGTATGTCCCCGGCGGTTTCCATCCACGGGCGAGTGTTGCCACTTCACGCCCAAGCACGTCATGAATTGTTAGTTTCACAAACGCAGGGGATTGCTCAATTGCGTAGGTGATCACAGTTTGCGAGTTAAATGGATTCGGGTAGTTTTGCTGAAGCGCATATCCAGGAGCTGAATGACCTATTAACAACTCTTGTGCATACGTGAGTGTGAAGCCCAATTCTTTTCCCGCGGTCTCAAGGAGAGGTTGATGATTCCCTATATTATCATATCCTAACGCCCAGATGATTGCTCCGCGGAGATTCTTATCCTTGATGTAGTCGCACTTATGCCGTATTGAGATAGTGTCATCGAACGTGATTAGCTGAGTATTTGATGGATTCGTGATGTAAGGGACATATGAAATGGAATCCCAGTGATAAGTCCACCCGGAATCTTGCTTTGCAATTATATCGGCATAAGAGATTGCCTCCCCTTCTGTACTCCGATCGTACAGTCTGGAAGCATTGAAGAGGCGCCCGTAAAACGGCAATCCGATACAAAGTTTTTGAGGAGAAATCTCTTTGGAGAGATAATATTGAACGCTCTGATGCACAGAACCGTCTTGATCGCTGGTAGGCGCATAAAGTGGTGAATTATGTCCGGCGTGATCTGTCCATGTCCCGTGAAAATCGTACGTCATTATGCCGATCCAATCCACGAGATCCTTCACCACAGAAAAGTCATAACCTTCTTGCCAGTCTGTGGCCGGGGCGGCGATGCTGAGCGTCAGGGGAGGATGAGTGTTGTTAAACGCTTCTCGAAGTTCTTTGAACAAAAGCGTCGCGTTGACACGATCAGAACTTGTCGGATATTCCCAATCGATGTCAGCCCCGTCGTAACCATTTCTCAGGCAAAAGTCCCTTAATTCGTTCACAAATTGCCTCCGTGCATTTGAGTCCGCAGCCATCGGGGAAAAGCCATCCGACTGACCCCAGCCACCGACCGAAACGATCGCCAGGAGACCTTTTTGGTGAGCTGCCTGGACCAGCTCCGGGTAGAGAAAGCCTGAGGGGATGTAGAGACTTCCATTCCTGTTGGGCCAGATAAAGGCATGGGCAATATGCGTCAGATTTTCGTATTTCACTGCATTATGCGGATAATTCCGGCTGCTCCACGACATGTAGTAACCGACAGCAATCTTTCCCGATGAGTTTGTGGAATTCGTGAATACCACAACAAGGCAGAAGATCAAGGTAAGGCAGATTGCTGTTGAGTTCGGCATCGTGGTTATGTTCAGTGGCTCACATGGTTTTCAAAATGTTCGTTGCTTACTTCGTTCTTCAGGTTAAAAGTTTACGCGTAGACCGAGAAGTACCCGTCTTGGGTTCAGGAATAGAGGTGCTTGCCACCATCCCAATTTGATGTAGGGTTTGTCCCATTCACCCCATTTATCGTTTCCTTTCTTCTCGCCTTCGTTGAACGGCAAATGAAGTGAGTTTTTGTATTCATCAAGTTGACTTCGGAGCATGTTGCCCGTCTCAAGTCTCTTCTGGTTAAGGAGATTTTGAATTGTTAAGACTATCTCAACATCGCCGAACGCGGATTTGAAGACCTTCGAGGCGCGAAGATCGACATTTGAATAATCTACGATGTCGACCCACTGTTGTTTCTTAATATCAGGTTCTTGTGGATTCCAGAGCATTTTTCCACCTGATCGCCATTCAAAGAATAGATTAAGATACATTGAGCTCAGTGGTTGGAAACCAAATATGCCTGGGCCCCAGTTTGATGGTGTGTGTAGATTCAGATTGACGTGTGCTCTTGGCAACGGGATGGTTGTAGTGATGTTGGCGGTACGCTGCTCATCTTTTGCCTCGAGCCGATTTTCGTAAATGCGCTGTAAGCCGCTTTGTCCGGTGCTCTGCAGCATATAGTCATAGTTAGCCCAGAACGTGACGAAACGTCCGAATGTTCGCTCAAGACGAAGTTCCACTCCGCGGATGTCGCGATACCCGTCGGGCACATATTGTGTCACAAGGTTATCATGATAGTAGTTGATGAAAGTCTGGCTGAGGGGTTGATTCCGTACATCCTTATAGTAGAAAGTGACATTGAAGAGGAAATCTTGTAGAAATCGTTGCTCATATCCAAATTCATATGAGACTGTTCGTCCCATGCTCAACCCGGGAGTTGGAACGGTGACCTCAGCCGGATAAATTGTTAGGTCATACAGAAATGAAACTGGGGGACGCTGGTAAAAATGGCCATAGTTAAAGTAGAGTTTGCTGTTCACAGTCACTGGGAAGGAGACTGAAAGTCGAGGAGATATTTTCACCTGCACGCGGTTATCTGAGCGGGGCCACCCTGGCGGATCCTCCAGCATGTCCTTGTAAATGAGCCAGCGTTGATAAGAACCCCAGGCACCCGGCAGATTCATATAAATTGTGTTGTAAAACGCTGTGTATGCAGGGTCTGGTGGACTGGTCACGATAAACCCGCGCTTGTTAGGATTGAAATAATCCACGCGTACCCCAGCATTAGCGATCATTCCCTGGAACTCTAATTTATCCTGCAGATAGATGCCAGCTTCAATTGGAGTCACCGTGTAATATTGCCAGAGGTCGGGTGTCCACATACGCTCGGACTGGTACCAGGTTCCACCGTAGACATGTAGGTATGTGAGTTTTGTAGAGAAACCAGCTTCAACCTGGTTGTGCATTCCTAACTGTGCTACGAAGTCACCGCGAATCTGTCCAACCCACGAGTATGATGAATCATCTCTCTGGGTTCCACCGTAGAGCCAGAACATGTTCAGTTCGTCCATTGCCCAGTTTGTTGAGGCATTGGGTGTACCCCCTTGGGGGACGTTCATGAAACGATATCCATCGATATAGATCCAGGCGTTTGGCTTTGTCGTATCAAGAGCAAATGGAGCGAGTTTATGATCTGTATAGCCAAACTGGAAACTCAAGTTGTAAAACGCCTTCGGAGAGAGGGTGTGAGTCAGCCGAAAGCCCCCAATGACATAGCGTTGATCGTAGAATTGGAGTCGACTTTTATTAAAGAGTTGATAAAATCCATCGCTCCCGCCGATAAGGGATGCCTGCCGTCTCACTGCATTTGCGGTATTGTTCAGGAAGTTGAAGCTCGACGATGGGTCAACAAGAGCGCCGCCATAAGTGCTTGCCCTCCCTTCGTTCAATGAGGAGACTTTTGCATACATTCCTTCCACGGAGAGTTTCAATGAGGGTAACAGCGTGCTGGTCAATTTGATCTGAGTATTCCAATCAATGTAGCTATCTCGCGGTCCCAGCGGGAAAGCGAACTGTGAATTTTCGTACTTATAGCTTAACAAAAAGGTTGTTCGACCAAGGTACCACCCGAGCAATGGAATATTCTCACCGGGCAGAGGACCAGTAATTGTCCCTTCTAAATAAACATCGGGTTTATTGGCAAATGCGTATTGGGGATGTCGGATCTTCCAGAGAGTGAGTTTTTGCTCAGGGGTGAGTCTCACTCCGCGCGGAAGCTCAGGATAGGTTCCAGTTCTGGGATCGTTCCATCCTTTGAAACCCCAGAACTCTGGTGGGACAGCCTCACTGTCAGCCTTTGTCCTGATGCCATTCATCGCATATTTGCCGGCGAATACTTCATAGATGGGGGATTCATCACTCCAGGGATTCACGCCGAAGAATTTTCGATGTCCACCGGGTGTAATATCTAATTTCAATGACATGTTAAATCGTTCTCTGCTCCCTTCTTTCGTGACGACGTTCACCAATCCTGATTGGATGCCTCCGTATTTTGCTTCGAAGCCGCCCGTAAGAACCTGGAGCTGCTCGATAGCAGTTGAGTTCAGCGCAAGATACGAGTTTTCAGACCGGGGGTCTTGAAGTGAAATGCCATCTATGCGAACGTCGGTTTCGCGGATCGCACCCCCTCGGACACTCAATCCGTGTCCTTCGGCGTTATCGACCAGCTCAATTCCCTTAAGTTTGCCAACGAATTCATCAACGCGGACCAGAGGAATTTCTTCAATGCGTTGCGTGTGGATAATCTCTTGGGTTGAGGCAACATCGGGTTGAATAACGTCGCGTTGCCAGGTTACTTCCACCGCCGCCATCTCGATCGCTGAGGAAGTGAGCTTAAAATTGACAGTAACGGTTCTGTCAACATCAACGATCACCTTTGTCTGAATCATCGGTGCATATCCGACCATCGAGGCTTTAATATTGTATACTCCCACAGGGACGTTGAGAATAAAGAAATAGCCCTCAGCATTTGTAGCAGCACCAAATCGTGTATCAAGTCGGACAGGTTGACCTCCTATCCATGTTGTATCGATAACGACGGTGGCTCCGGGTAGGGGATCGCCTGTTTGAGCATCGACGACCCGTCCGGTGATTTTCCCTGTGGCAGCGTGCAGCACCGCAGGCACAAGCAGCAAAAGGGGGAACACCAGAATTAACCTGTGAAAGTTCTTGTACCAGACCGTTTTCATCTGAAAAACCTCCTTACGCAGAAAAAAGTGAGAAATATCTTCTGGATCCTGCAGGGTAAATTGTTCGGAACTACCGGCAGGTGGGCAGAGGAAAGGTTGATTGAAAATAGATAGAAATCGCGGATGGAGGAAAAGAAAACAAAAGAGATAATCTGGTAGGTTACTGGGGCCTTCGTGGTGTTAGGATTGCATTGCCTCTTGTCATGCTTAACAGCTTTCTGTCGCGGACACGACAAATCGTTGCTTCCACAGGAGCATGGCAAGCAATCCTTTCGAACGAGATATGGACCACCCATCACTCGTCTCTTGATACCTTATCAAATATACGAAAACATCTTTCAGTTGTCAAGTCATAAGTTATTCCTTGAATCTGACTTCTATTTTCCCGTATTTTTAAGCCAGAGGCTTGAAGGGAACTTACATGCCAATTACCTTAGTCAAGGGAGATTCATCACTTGCTGTTTTTGAGGAGGTTGTGCAATCGCGGCTCCGAGCACATCAGCCCTACTCATTTGTTGTTGTTGTGCCTACACGGAGACGGATTCGTGAGTTGAATCGCCAGTTTCTTCTGTCGGTACCGAATCGGACTGCATCCGCATTTTTGATTTTCACACTTGCGACGCTTGCTCATCGACTGGCTGCAGCAAGCCTCCCATTAAAGCGTGCTGTATCTCCACATGTTCAGGCGGTGCTGATGGAGCGCGCCATCGAAACGGTTGCTGACAAGCTTTCCTTTTTTTCTCTTCGAGGGGGATCTTCTCGCACAAGGAGGGGGATTATTCCTCAAGGAACATTTCAGAAGTTGATTGATGTGATTAACGGGCTGAGAGAGGCTGGGATTTATGCCGATGAGCTGCGCAATGAACTTAACAGTGCGATGCTGGAGGAGCACCCAAAGCTTGCAGATGTCCTCCGAATTGTGGAAGCTTATGAAGCCCAATTAGGGGAAGTGTTCACTGACCCTGCAGGTGAAATGAGGGATGTGGTTGCCGCACTCAGTTCGCAGGATCCAGGAAGAATTTGGGCTCGTGCGTTTCCAGGTTGTCCGGATGTTCTGTTCATTGACGGTTTCGATGAATTTGCCCGCCCAGAGTTTGACTTCATTCGCTTACTGAGCCACATCAAGAACTTGACAGTTGTGCTGAACTTTGATTTCTCTCCCAAAAATCCGGAGCTCTTCTATCATCTTGAGGACAATTATCGGGATTTTGTTGCCATCGGCTTCCGTCCGCCGGAACAAGCAGGCAAACATCACAACGATGCACCAAAATCCTCATCAGATGCTTTTCGGGATCACGTTGCGGCATATCTTTTCCGTCGAGGTCTCGATGTTCCTAAGCTCGCTGCACAAGATCGGGTCACTATCCTCGAGGCACGCGATCGGGAACGGGAAGTTGAGATGATTGCCCGACTCATTAAATCATACATTATCGCGAATCCCGGAGTTGACATCAGCCGAATTTGTGTGGCAACTGCTCGCTCCGGTGTTTATACACAATTATTCCGGGAGGCATTTGCACGCTACGGGATACCTGCAAACATAACAGATCGTTATCGACTTGATGCATCGCCTCTGGTTGTTGGAATCCTCGCGCTTCTCTCAGTGGCAGAGAACGATTTTCGTCGGCGTGATCTCCTGAGAGCACTTTCAAGTCCCTACATCCGACTCGGTATCGACGCAGCAAATCTTGCCAGTGTATCAGCAGAACTCCGGATCATTGCTGGAGCGAAGCAGTGGCGTGAAGGGATACAAGCGCGTCTCTCCCTTGTTGAAGATAGACTTCATGAGGTGGATGATGAGGTAGAAAAGTGGACCCTCGAGCGTGAGCATTCCATGCTTGTTCAAGCGCTCGCCGATCTTGACCAACTTGAGAAACTTCTCTCACCATTTCGTGAACCGATGACACCCTTCGAATTTCGAAACCGGCTGCTCCATTTGCTTGAACTATTGAACATCGATGTCTCTAAGTTTACCCGGAGTCAGAATATGATGCTCGGGGAACGCTGGGAAGATATAGAACGGGATGGACGTGCATTTGCAACTTTTCTTTCGGTTCTCGATGATGTGGCAGCCCTTCGTGAGATGGAGGGGCGTGGACCGACACCACTCGCGACATATCTAACGGAACTACGTGCGGCAGTAAGTCGCACCCGATATAACATCCGTCAACGCTACGGATATGGTGTCTATGTGACCACGATTGAGGAGACCCGCGGGCTAAAGTTCGATGTGATGTTTATTGCTGGGCTAGTTGATGGGGAATTCCCAGCCCCGTATGAACCTGAAGTCTTTCTTAGCAGTCAGCGCATGGGCGTGAAGCGACGACGATACCTGTATCAACAACGATATCTCTTCTATCAGGGGATCACAAATTTCACAAAGCACCTTTATCTAAGCTACCCTGTCGCAGAAGGCGATCTTAAAGAACTTGTTCCGTCCAGCTTTATTGGGGCATTCCGTAACATTGTAGAAGCTGAGGAATGGAGTCGTCGGTTGCCTGAAGAGATCGAAGGCGCTATATATTCTCGAGATGAGCTCCTCAGGCGAATAAGTGTTGCCATGTGGCGCAACGATGAACATCTTCTTGGTGATCTGTATAAGGAAATCGGTGAACGTTCAATCATTGATAGGACGTCGCTGGAGCACTCGATTCACGTTGAACGCAGTCGGGCAGGTCTCCACACAAATCGAGAGTATGAAGGGTACATTTTTGGATCGCTGTCACCGGAGCTGCAGGAAACCCTCGCGCGCTATGGCAATTGTCTCTACTCTGTAAGTCAACTTGAGACATATGCCCTTTGCCCCTTTAAATTCTATGTGCAGAGAGTTCTTGGTATTCTTCCAGTCAAGACCGTTGAGGAAGGAATCACTCCACTGGAAAGGGGGAGCATAATTCATGAGATTCTTTTCACATTCTTTACGAGGTGGCGCGAAGAGAGTCCTCTTGCTCGCCTCTGGCAAGTTTCAGATGATGAAATGCGCAAGGCTAGTGAGCTCCTTCTGCAGATTGCGAATGAGAAACTTGATTCCATTAGTGTTATCAGCCCATTTTGGGAATTTGAGAAAGAGGAATTGCTTGGCAGCTCCTGGATCAAAGGGATGTTTCAGCAATTCCTCGAGCATGAGCGCAACCGAAGGGATAATCTGCAGCCGAGATTTTTTGAGGTCAGCTTTGGCGGAAAGACCGGTCGGCACGATCGGCAACTTTCGCATCCGGAGCCGATTCGCATAGGGGATGTTCTGCTGAGGGGCAAGATCGATCGAGTTGATGTCGACGAGTCAGAAAACGCGTGGGTTGCTTTTGATTACAAAACCGGAGCTATCCCGACACTTGTGAGCATGAGAGAAGGAACCCATCTTCAACTCCCCATCTATGTGTGGGCACTTCGTGAGCTTGCGTCGAGAGCGGGCTTCTCATCAAACCTGCGTATAGGTGGGGCATTTTATGAAGTGAAGAGGAATTCCGTAAGAGTTCATCCTGTCTTAGTTGACAACGAGCTTAGAAAACAATTGGGCTTTCGTTCTTCTAAGGCAACGACGCTGGATCAACACTCAGCGCTACTTGAAAAAGCCGGGGAAGAACTTCAGCGGCTCGTTCATGGTATTACAAGTGGTGAGTTCCCGCTCATCGTGGCGGATAAAGTAGAAAAAGTCTGCCCTGGATGCGATTACAGAATGATCTGTAGAATCTGGGTGCTTCATCAGCCTGTTCCCCGTGATCAACGTCAACAAGAACAGGGGCTTTTCTATGTCGGTGACAATTCTTGAGCATCCCTCCGATATCGGGATCGAGGTCATCTCCTCATCCTTGAAGAGGGCTTTTGAGGAAGCTGTGTACGGACTCATGTCTATTATTATCGAGAGGTTCCCAACTGAAAGAATCGGCGAAAGTGGGGCACTGGAGAGCATTGAATCACTTAAACGAAGAGAGATATGGCTTAATGGAATTGATCTGGAAAACATCCTGGTCAAATGGCTCAGCGAAGCTCTGTATATTTATGATGGAGAAAAATTGGTGCCAACAGAGGCAATCGTTACAGAGCTTGGTTCCTACGGACACGGAGTTGACCTTCGCGGGGTGCTTTACTGTGAGCAATTTGATCCGGCGATCCACCGGACGAAGCTTGACGTGAAGGCTGTCACGTATCATCAACTTCTCGTAGAGGTTGCGGAATCTTACACGAAGTTGAGAGTGTTTTTTGATATATGAGTACAGGCGATTCATAGGAGGTGAAACAATGGCAACGTTTATGAAGAAGCTTGATGATTGGCGATATATCATTCCCCGCTCAACGAAGCCGGGTATGCGTGTTGATGGGCTGATATACGCGAACGATAAGCTCATCTCTCAGATTGAAAAAGACCTGACAGCAGAACAGGTCATCAACGTGGCGACCTTGCCCGGAATTGTGAAGTACTCACTTGCCATGCCTGATGCCCATCAAGGGTACGGGTTTGCCATAGGTGGTGTTGCAGCTATGGACTGGGATACAGGGGTAGTTTCAGCTGGGGGTGTGGGTTTTGACATAAACTGTGGCGTTCGACTCCTCCGTACTCCTTTTCCTGTTGAAGAGATAAAGCAGAAGCTGGAGCAGCTCCTTAACCAGTTGTTCCGCGATATTCCTAGCGGCACCGGTAGAAGTGGATTGCTCGACTTAAACGCCCGGGAGCTTGATAGGGTTCTTGAAGAAGGGGCGCGGTGGGCAGTGAAAGCAGGGTATGGAACCGAGACAGACCTCTCGCATATCGAGGAGTATGGATGTGTCCCAAATGCTGATGCATCGCTTGTGAGTGCTCATGCAAAGCAACGTGGCAAAGATCAGCTTGGGACGCTCGGCTCCGGCAACCACTTCCTTGAAGTACAGGTGATTGATGAAGTATATGATGAAGGCGTGGCTCAGGTATTCGGACTTGTGAAGGGGAATATCACTGTCCTGATTCATACAGGTTCCCGTGGTCTGGGCCATCAGGTGTGCACCGATTATCTTGATGTTATGCAGCGAGCGATGCCAAAATATGGGATTCATGTTGTGGACCGACAACTGGCGTGTGTTCCCATTACCTCGCCAGAGGGGAAAGACTATCTTGGTGCGATGGCGGCTGCGGCAAATTTCGCATTTGCAAATCGGCAGATGATCACACACTGGACACGCCAGGCATTTGAGCGAATTCTCGGCAACGGTGATTTGCAAATTGTCTATGATGTTGCTCACAACATTGCCAAGCGTGAGGAGTATATCGTTGATGGGAAGAAGCAAATCCTTCTTGTACACCGAAAAGGTGCCACGCGTGCTTTTCCGAAGGATCATCCTGCGTTGCCACAGGACTATAAAAGTGTAGGTCAACCTGTGTTGATCCCGGGGAGCATGGGAACATGTTCGTACGTGCTCGTCGGGACAGAAATGGCAATGGAGGAGACATTTGGCTCGACGTGCCATGGCGCCGGTAGAGCGAAGAGCCGTCACGCAGCAAAGAGAGAAATTACCGCAGAGGCTCTCCTTAAAGATCTCCGAGGGAAGGGGATTCTGGTGAAGGGAGCTTCGAAGAGCGGATTGACTGAAGAGGAACCAGCGGCATATAAAGATGTCAGCGAGGTTGTGGAAGTGGTGCACAATGCTGGCATTGCAAGAAAGGTTGCTCGGCTTATCCCGATTGCGGTGATGAAAGGATGAAAGCTGTGGGCACGGCATGAATCCGCCCCAGGCGGACTATGTTCAATTACCCCCGTTAGTCCGCCGAAGGTGGATTCTAACTCCAACACTGATGAAGCGGTTTAACTGGCTTGAAAGAGAAGGGATAATCTGGTAACGGTAGTCCTCGGTTAACGCGATGTTCTGCAGAAACTGCTGCTCAAGAGAAAAACCGGTGCTGAAGGCGAAGTATAACCCGGTATCACGAATTTTTTCGTTGATGCGTGTGCATGGCATGATTGCGGCGCTGTCTGAGATTATATACGCTGCACCAGGGAGCATGTTGAGCGATAACTCGCCAAGAGGCGTTTGTGTTGATACTCTGAACCGCAGTGCCAACTCAATTCCGGCAAATGTAAGGCTTCCGACTGGTGACCATTTCCCTCCAAGCCATCCGTTTAGCTCGAAGCCGCATGGAATGTGAGTTTCTTTCGGCGGGTCGAATGAAATGCTAAGATATGCTGTGCCGTCATTGTATTCACGGACATGCACGAAGCCGATGCCGTAGCGAATGCCAAGTGATTGAGCTCGGGCAGCAGCCGTAGCAATGAACGAAAAGTAAAGAAGTGCAACGGAAAGAGATGCTATTGTCGTTCTTCCTTTATGCAAATTCATATAGTACCTCAAATTGATTGTCTGCCGACTTCCTATTTTTCATTGATGAACAAAACAAACATAGAAGATTGAAGTAAGAAAAACAATTTATTGTTCGCTTGTGCAGATGCAAGTATGCGAGCAAGATGACGGTCGCCATTGTTCATTCTCATACGATTCATTCGTTAGCAACGGTCATTTATCCTGCGCCTGGAATGGCCCTACTGTCTATAGGTAAGTAGGTCACCTTGGAATGATTTTTCAGCGTCGAGACGGTGACGGGCAAGCTTGATTCCGGTGCTTTCTTTTTAGATACTCAAGGTAGAAGAATCTATTCAAGCCTTGGGAACCCCCATGCAATTTGTCAAGTTTTTTGTCCAGCTACTTGACAAAGTGTTTTTTTTTTTTGTTATATTTTACTGTCGTTAAAAATCACGGTTTTAGTCAACAGTCAATGGCGCAGGTTGAGGCTTGCACCACAAAACAATCACTAAGTAGGAGGATACAATCATGAAACGGGGGACTTGGATTAAAGCGGTGTCCTCAGTGGTGTTGCTTTTGGCGGCTTTTGCCTTGTTAATTTCGCTCGAAATGTCAGCTCGGGCTTTTGCAACACAGGAGCAACCCCCTTGTGGCTTGCGCATAACGCTATGCGGTAACCAAATGCTTTGGTACTGCTGGACAGGTGGGCCAAGTGAGGCGCGTTGCCTGCCCTGTGGAGACGGATGTTAGCTTTGTTGTGGTCAATACTCGTGGCCAGTTAGGCTCACCCGCATTGAGCGAGAGAACCGGCAATGCGGACGTGGTCTTCTGGATGCGCTGCCTGTGGGGGTAGCCGGCCCGTCCCTACGGCGGGCCAACTTAAGCATTTGGATAAGTCATGAAAGCGAAAGAGTTTGCAATTAAGTACTCCGGCTGCTTCTTTTTTGTCCTACTGTTCCTATGTATCGGTATGTACTCCGTGGTCCGAAGCTGGCAGATTGCTCGCAAGGCACATCTGTTGATAACGCGTATTGACAGCCTAAATGTGCAGATAGACCACCTAAGGAATGTGGTAGAAATACAACAAAGGGTCTTAGGGAAAAGATTGCCCACCTTCAAACTCGTGAGCTATTCAGGGAACATATATACATCCGATAAGTTAGAGAGATCGAGAACGTCAGTTTTGCTTTTCATCGTTGGTCGGTGTGCCGAATGTTTTGAAGATGAAGCTCCGCTGTGGAACCAGTTTGCTATCAAAGCAGGGAAGTACGGTATTTCGTGTATAGGCATTAACATTGGTCTTCCAAGAGAGCTCTTGCAAGCGTATATCAAAGCCCATGCTGTTGTCTTTCCCGTCCTTGAAGATGACGGAACCTTTTCGGGACTCTTCGAAGGCTTAAGTGGCTTGAAGCTTGCCTACCTCAAGCTTGATTCGGCTTTGGTGGTTTCCAATGTCAGTGTTTCCATTCCGGAGGATCCCTCGCCGGTACTTGATTTTTGCAACCACGTACTTGAAAAGGGACGAATTCCATGAACATAGCAAGAAAAGGGAAAGTTGTAATTTTAGGTATTCTGATCCTGGTCATACTTTGTGCTGGACTGATTGTTTTCTTGAAATTCTCGATAAGGCCGATGACGGCGAAAAGAGCTATTCACAGGGGCAACATCGAGCTCAGCCTGGTCCGGAAAGCGACGCATGTGGATCAATTATTTGAGCCGGTGCAAAAAGTGAAGCTGAAGGGAGCATTGGTGGGAACAGTCGACCGAATAGTAATTTTGAAGGATCGCCATTTTGCCATTCTCGACCACACGCTAAAACAAGTCAACGTCTTCGATAAATCCGGGGATTTTGTAAGGAGGATAGGGAAAACTGGGTCGGGACCAGGTGAGTATTTAAGGCCGACTGATATATGTTCTGATGACAATCAGAATATTTATATCTTAGATAACAGATTGAAGAGAGTGAGTGCTTTTGATTCGATGGGCAATTATAAGTACAGCTTTAACTTCGGAGACTTGTTTGCAGAGAACATAGCTGTGGCTCAGGATAAGCTGTACCTTTACGGCTCAAACTACGACAAGCCGATGGCCCGTTGCTATGAGGTCACAACGGGGAGAGAACTGTTTCAGTTTGTGGAACGGTCTGAGTTTCTTTCCCGCTTCGGGCCCGGATCACCCATAATCAGCGTTGCGGGGTTCGGTGGGTATCTTCTTAGAGTTTATAATGACAAAATTTATGTTATCTACCCGATTGAGTATCTCATAAGAAAATATAACCTGTCGGGGAGTGAACTGGGAGGAATCTCCGGTGCATCACCTTTTTTCCGTCCTCCCGATCCTGATAGAAAGAACTGGAGCCCGGCTATACATGTAAAGGAGATTTACCCTTCGTTCATCAGAGGTTTCGAGGTGTGGAACAATTTAATCTTTGTGTCATTCTTTAACTTACAGCTTGAAAAAGCGTACCTTGACATTTATTCAGTGGAGGGGCAAAAGGTCAACGAGCATTCAATTCAATTGAACGCGAAAAGCATGATAATGTTTCCGCTATCTATAGATGAGGAAGGCTACTTTTACGGCACGTACCACCCAGAGCCATCAAATAACCTTGAGCTCCCGAATCCAATTCTGGTGAAATACAGATTTAAGCCTTTTACCCATTAAAGCACCTGTTCCTTTGACCATGCCTCCACTGGAGGTCCCTTCTTGAAATCACTCGCGCCGTGAGCACCTGTCTTATGCTTAGCGCAGCGGAGAAGTTCCAGATTGCAGTTTTGGGATGATTGAAACCCGTATCCCAGGAGAGCACCTACGGAATTTGTCAAGTTTTTTGCCCCGGGACTTGACAAAGCGTCTTTTTTTTTGTTATACTTTACTGTCGTTAAAAATCACGGTTTTAGTCAACAGTCAATAACGTAGGTTGAGGCTTGCGCTACAAAACAATCACTAAGTAGGAGGAAACGCTCATGAAAAGGGCAAAGTTAGTTGCAGCACTCGCCTTGGTGCTAGCGCTTTTGGTGTTTAACCTGCTTGTTCTCGGCTCCACTGCGTATGCTGTTAAGGCTGCGAAGTGCAGCGCAGAAGCCAGCAATGGCAACTGCACTGTTTCTTGCAGCTGTTCTTCAGGTGGGACATGTTCATCCTGGGGGAGCTGTGTTTCCTGTTCTTGTGAAGGCGGCGGTAGTGCGTCAGGGTGTTGTAATTAAAAAGAATTAGCCAGTTCCCGCAGGCTTGGCTCGCCTGCGGGAACTGATGGTGAGGTTTTAGCAGCGGCACCAAAAAGACGGGTTTTAGATGTCAGGAGGATTTATGGTACCCAAACCAGGGAGCACCTTAATATTGATCTTTGCACTCATAGTGGTCGTTGCAGCTGTGGGCATGTTGCTTTACTTCTTGCTTCTGCATCAGCCACAAAAAGTGGAGCAACATTACCTCGTTGAGCTTAAATCTATATTTTCCACTCCCGATACCCTTGAGAAATTTTTCTCGGATGTCCATACTACCTGGCTTGACAGCGGGACTGGAAAACTTTATGTTACGGACATGAAAACAAGTTGTATAGCGCTCTTTGACACAAACCTTGTGTTTCTTTACAGGATTGGACAAACCGGCGACGCAGGTAACGAGTTTAGGTGGCCCGCGTATGTTAGAACACGAGACAACATGATGTACGTCAGTGATGTTGGCCACAGTTGTCTTAAAGTGTTGAAGCATACTGGAGAGTATGTAACATCGATCCGGCTTAGCTGGCCTCAGTTGATGCATCCATTTGCGATTGACTCTACCGGGTACATCATTGTAAATGCCCCCTTTAACGATGACAGCTTGCTTGTTGTGTATGACACAAGCGGCAAAATTGCGCGGCGGTTCGGTCAGCGCATTAGGAGACCCTCAGAAACGCAAACGTTGCTGCAGAACCTCGTATCGCCGGTAGTTGGTGAAGATGGGAGTATCTATGTTGTCTTCCTGTCGCTTCCGTACATCCGGAAATATTCAAGAGATTTCCAACTGGTTATGGAAAAGGATCTTTCCTCTGCACCAGAGACGCACTATGGAATGTCTTGGGTAAAGAAAGCACAAATGGAGAATCCACGAATGATTTACTCGATGGTCAATGGTGTTTATTGCAGGTCACCGTACTTGTATGTGATGTACCCTGGCGACCTTCCGCATGGAGCAACGCTTTTCGCGTACGATGCTGAGACTTTCCAGCTTCGCAAAGCAATCATGACGAACTTATCCGCACAGTCATGGGATTCAACGAGAGAGATAAAAAACTTTGTCGTTCTTCCCGGGGGCAATGTAGTTTCATTTGATATGAAGACCGCTAGGCTTGTGAAGTACGCCGTGCGTTGAGATATTACCTCGGTACGCTGTTTCGATCAAAAGATTGAGGAGCTTTCTATGTTTTTGAAAAAATATTACTTTATTGTAGTTTCGATAGTTGCTCTTCTTCTGGTAGATGCATTTGCGCTGGTGGGATATAGCAGGCTCCGCAGGGAATATTCGGATTTCCAGGCTAAGATTGCCGATACCTTAGGTATGGATGAGCCCGCGCTTGAAGGAAGAAGGCTACCACAGGGTGTGGTGAAAAGTCTCGCACAATGGGTGCCACCCCGGGATACCGCCAGATACTGTTTATTGCTTATCGTTCGCGAGCACGACTGCAGTGCGTGTTTGGATCAAATAGTTCCACTGTTGAAGCAACAGCGAGACAGTCTTGGTCTCCCAGCTTTTGGATTTTATGCTTCGGATACTTCTTCAGGTAACATCTATCTCATGCTTCGAATGCAACACTTGCACCCATTCAATGTCCCTCTGTTTCCATGGCCCGGGCTGGCAGATTCTTTGTCACTTAAAAAGACCCCGTGCTTTCTTCTCACGACAAGAGCAGGGGTCATTGTTTATGGGCACTATCCTGACTATCTGGCGCCGAGCCGGACTAAGGCATTTTTCCGGAAAGTGAGTAACTTGCTTCGCTGAACTTCTTAATCGAGAGGGATGAGTGCACAGCATGACGATTCTATCGTTGGATTTCGAAGCGGATGCCGTCAAGAGCTCAGGTCGTTTGGACCGCACGATAAGAGGATAGCAAAAAACCACCTCTTCTATAGCCATGAATTCTCAAAGACACATCCTTTTCCTTACTCTCATCCGAGTGTTTCTCGGCTCAGTGTTCATTGTCTCAGGAATATTGAAACTTCTCGATCTTCACCGATTTACTGAAGCACTACAGGGCTTGCATGTTATCCCCGTTGCATTGATCGGGGCTATTGCACATGGTCTGCCAGTGCTGGAGGTCATTCTTGGAGTTCTGCTTCTCATTGGATTTATTACAGACCTTTCGCTCATCGTTGCCGGGATAATTCTTCTCATTTTCCTGGCGTTGGAAATTACGCTGGTGGTGACCGGTTCTACAGCTACTTGTGGTTGTTTTGGTTCTTTGAGCACTGGGCCAGTTGGATTGAAAGATATTCTGCGGGATGTTATCCTCTTTCAACTTCTTTTCATTGTCTTTTCTCGGAGCGAATCACTGGTCGGTGTAGACTCGTTCTTTCACAGCCGCCGATTGGATCGAATACCCTTTCGCTTCCTTGATTTTGTCCGCTTAAGGAAGCCCCACGCTTATCAGGCTCTTTTTTATTCAGGGGCGATTCTTACATCCGCTTTTGTTATGTTCCTCCTGCTACATGATGCATCAACGGTGGTAGCAGAGGGAAAGAGCATGGATTCGTTCTCAGTCAAGGACTTGCAAGGATCTCAGTTCGTTGTGAACTTCAAGGGTGCTCAGAAGAAAACAGTTCTCTTGATCTTCTCGCCGGAGTGTTCCCTCTGTGCGGTGAATATGCCGAACTGGTATATGCTTGTCTCTACTCTGGATACCGCGCGTTTCACTGTGCTCGGCATCTCCCTTAACGATAGCGAGACGACGCGATCATTCCTTTCCTCTCAATTAGTGAATTATCCTGTTGTTATTCCAGTTGATCCCGCATTTCGAACCGAGTACGGCATAACAAGTACCCCTGTAACAGTCATCGTTGGTGTGGACGGGAAAATAGAACGGCTGTGGAGGGGAAATTTGGAGGAGAAAGAGTTTGAAGAAGCAAAGAGAGCAGTATCGCGGGGGTTTTAAAATGGTACTTTTGTGGTTGCCTCTGTGGAACTGGGAGGAGTTTTAACAACCTATTCGTAATTGGCACTTGAATCCCCTACATTTTTGTCATCCTCTGAATGTTCTGCTGTCGGATATTTCGTGTTATGTGCAGGTTGTAGAAGTACATCAACATCGTCGCTATTGCTCCGATACCAGCGAGAACCAACCAGAGCTCAGTGGGATGGCGGATTACACCTGTATGGTCATTTGCTATGAGGAGAGGTTTCGCCAGTGCGGAGTATAACCAACCACCGAACGTTCCACCTATAAACCAGGCAATTGCAATTGGCAGAAATGCGTAGCCCTGAAAGAGAGCCTCTTGTCCTTTCGGCGCGTTGTCAGCGATGTATTCATAGTATCGTGGTGCCTGGATCATCTCACCGATTGCCCAGACAAAGATGCCGGCAATGATGTTCCAGACCGACGGATGAATTGCGATGACCACCCAGCAAAGTGTCGATGTTGCAAAGCCGGTAACAATTGCTGCCACGGGGGGGAACTTACGGGAGAGCCTGTTAACGATGACCTGCAGAAATATAATTGCCCATGCATCAACTGATTCAATGATTTCAAACGGAGCATCTTTTGAGATGAAGTCGGTCAGATAAAAAGGAACGATCACGAAGATTTGCCAGAACATGATCCAGTAGAGTGAGAAGATCAGAAGGAAAACCATGAAGCGTCCATTTGTCAGCACTCGACCCATATCTTTCAGCTTATCCCATAGCCCCGGTTGCACAAACTCAGAGTCTGACTCAGGTTCTCGATAAAATAAGAGTGTTGTAACAAACATTAAGGCGCAACTGACCGCCGAGACAGTGTAGACCCACTGGATGCCGATGCTTCCTCGGACGAAGAACGCAATTAGTGGTCCTGTGGCGCCGCCTAAATTAACCAGGGTGTAGTATATTGCATAGCCGAGAGATTTTGTTTCAGGCTTTGAAGCTTTTGCAATCGTTCCGAGAACGGAGGGCTTGATGAATGAGGCTCCGATCGCCGTGAATACGAGCACTACTACGAGCGCCCAAAAGAGTGGAAAGGAGTGGAAGAAATCTGCAAATGTCTGGCTTCCTGCTGCTCCAATGCTGAAGTAGCCAATTGCCATCACAAAAAAAGCAAATGCAAAGGACTTGCGGAAACCGTACTTATCGGCAAATGTTCCTGCGAAGATCGGGAGCATGTAGACAAGTCCACCAAAAATTGAAGAGAGTTTCCCGGCATCAACTTCAGAGAAATGAAGATAATTGCGCAAGAAGATGCTCAGAACGGCAGCCTGTCCGTAGTAGGCAATTCTCTCGAAAACCTCAAGAGTGTTCGCGACCCAGAATGATTTATGGAATCCATGGAAGATCTGCCGCAGACGCGAGATGATGTTCATGTTATCACCCTATGACGATGATCAGCTTTCCGCTGATAAACGCGGAGCAGCATGGCGAAAGAGTACGAGCCTTCGTGTAGGTAAATATTTCATAAGCCCATTATTGGTTCCCTTGGTCTTTGTGAAGGGAAACCGTTCTTAGCATTTCCCCACATTGACCAAGGGAATCCCAGGAACCTATGAGACCTCTTCTTGTGTAGTCTCACGAACCACTTTTGTGATAGCAGGCTGTGGTTCGAACATCTTTGCCAGTTGCTCATACATCTTCCAGCGAAAAGCGATGTCCTCCTGTGCGAGTTGCATAAGAAGGGCTGAACGATCCGGATGAGATTTTGCCAATGCTCTGAACCGTGTCTCAGAGGAGGCAAGCTCATGGAAAGGCACCTTAGGTGGTTTAGAATCCAACCGGAATGGGTTTTTCCCCTTTGCAGTCAAACTTGGATCATATCTGAAGAGAGGCCAGTATCCGGTTTCCGCAGCGATCTTTTGATGGAGCATGCCGAATGCGAGATCATAACCATGTTCGATACAGTGCGAGTAAGCGACGATCAGTGATGGCCCATCGTACGCTTCAGCCTCAAGGAATGCCCGCACTGTCTGTGCATCGTTGGCACCCATAGCGACGCGAGCAACGTAAACGTTGCCGTATACCAGAGCCAGTAGGGCAAGATCCTTCTTTGGGGTAGGTTTGCCCGCGGCGCCAAATTTGACAACCGCTCCGCGTGCCGTCGCTTTTGACATTTGTCCACCTGTGTTTGAGTAGACTTCTGTGTCCAGTACGAGAATGTTGACATTTTTCCCTGAAGCAATTACATGGTCTAATCCACCATAGCCGATGTCGTACGCCCAACCATCGCCTCCGATGATCCAGATGCTTCGTTTGACGAGGTTGTCTGCGATGCTCAAAAGGCGCTTTGCTTCTGGGTCATCGAGTGTTCTCAACTTTTCTTTCAGAACATTTACGCGGAGCCTCTGCTCATAGATGCCAGTCTCATCAGATTGGTCTGCCTCAAGCAGTTCTTTCACCAACTGCTCTCCGATGGAGCTTGATAGCTTCTTGAGAAGTTCGCGAGCCATTTCCGTGAGCTTGTCGATCGTCAGGCGCATTCCGAGTCCAAATTCCGCGTTGTCTTCAAAGAGTGAATTTGACCAGGCAGGACCTCTACCGTCGCTGTTTACGGTGTATGGTGTGGTTGGTAGATTGCCTCCGTAAATTGAGGAACAGCCAGTAGCGTTTGCGATAATGGTGCGGTCACCAAAGAGCTGAGTAACAAGTTTGATGTAAGGTGTTTCTCCGCAGCCAGCGCAAGCCCCCGAGTATTCAAACAGCGGCTGGAGGAACTGGGAATCTTTCACAGAGTCAAGTTTGACGTCTCGCCGATCTATTTCGGGAATCTGCAAGAAGAAGTCCCAGTTCGCAGCTTGTGTTTCCCTCAGCGGCGGTTGCGGTTTCATATTGATCGCCTTGATATTCGGGTCCGTCTTGCTTTTTACTGGACAGACCTCGACGCATAGGCTGCATCCTGTGCAGTCCTCAGGTGCAACTTGAAGAGTATACTTCAAGCCTTTATGGTCTGTGCCCCGGAAATCAACAGCTTTGAATGTAGCGGGTGCCTTTGAAAGTATGGCAGGGTCGAAGACCTTTGCACGTATTGTCGCATGGGGACAAACTATGACGCACTTGTTACATTGGATGCAGAGTTCAGGTTCCCATACTGGAATTTCAAGCGCGATATTTCTCTTCTCCCATTGTGATGTTCCGGTCGGAAATGTCCCATCAACAGGGAGAGCACTCACGGGAAGTTTATCTCCCTCTCCCGCAATCATCCGGGCGGTGACCTTTTTGACATACTCAGGAGAGTGATCGGGAACAGGTGGTCTCATTTCAATTGTACTTGTTATCTTGTTTGGAACTCTGATCTCGTGGAGATTTGCCAGAGTCTGGTCCACCGCTTCAAAGTTCTGTTTAACAACGAGATCCCCTTTCCTGCCGTATGTTTTCCTGATTGAGTTCTTGATCTTTTCGATGGCTTGCTCGCGTGGCAAGATGCCGGAGATTGCGAAGAAACAGGTCTGCATGATAGTATTGATGCGTCCACCCATGCCGGTTTGCCGAGCCACTTTGTAAGCATCGATGATGTAGAACTTGAGGTTCTTCTCGATGATCTGCTTCTGGACAAGCCGGGGAAGTTTGTCCCAGACCTTGTCTGGTTCGTAAATGCTGTTGAGGAGGAAGACGCCTCCGGGCGCTGCTTTTTCGAGCATATCGAATTTTTCAAGGAATGACCACTGGTGGCACGCCACGAAGTTAGCACGGTTGATCAGGTATATAGATCTAATTGGTCTAGGTCCGAATCGTAAATGGGAAACCGTTGTCGAGCCAGCCTTTTTTGAGTCGTACACAAAATATCCCTGTGCGTAAAAGTCGGTCTCTTCACCGATAATTTTGATGGAGTTTTTGTTTGCGCTCACAGTTCCATCAGCCCCCAAGCCGTAGAAGACGCCTCTGAAGACGTCATCGGGCTCGATATCAAACGCAGGATCGTATTCGAGGCTTGTGTTGGTGACATCATCAATTATCCCGACGGTAAAGTGATTCTTGGGATTTTTCTTGCCAAGCTCATCAAAGACCGCTTTGACCATTGCTGGTGTGAATTCCTTTGATGAAAGGCCATATCGACCGCCGATGACGTGTGGCAAACTGTTCATCGGCAGTATATTGTTCATCAACGCCTCTGTGAGAGCTGTAACGACGTCTGTGTATAGCGGCTCCCCTGCTGCACCCGGCTCTTTTGTTCTATCTAATACGGCGATGCTCTTAACGGTTTTGGGAAGAGCTTTCACAAAAGCTTCAACAGAAAAAGGTCTGTAAAGCCGAACTTTGATAAGTCCGACTTTCTCCCCCTTCTCTGTCAGATATTCCACGGTTTCATGTGCAGTTTCAGCACCGGACCCCATCATCACGATCACGCGATCTGCATCTGGAGCACCAACGTAATCGAAGAGGTTGTAGCGACGTCCAACAACATCGTAAAACTTATCCATCACTTTTTGCACTATGCCTGGACAAGCCATGTAGAACGGATTAACCGTTTCCCTTGCCTGGAAGAAGACATCCGGATTCTGCGCTGAGCCGCGCAACACAGGGTGATCAGGTGAAAGAGCACGCTCCCGATGCTGGCGAATTAATTCTTCATCGATCAGGGCACGCATACTGGCATCATCGAGTATGCGGATTTTCATAATCTCATGGGATGTTCTAAAACCGTCAAAGAAGTGCACGAACGGGACGCGAGCTTCAAGCGTCGCTGCCTGTGCAATGAGAGCGAAGTCCATCACCTCTTGCACCGAGTTTGAAGCGAGCATTGCCCAGCCGGTTGTACGTGCTGCCATGACATCACTGTGGTCACCGAAAATTGAAAGAGCATGTGTAGCTACTGTCCGCGCCGCAATATGAAACACTGTGGATGTTAATTCGCCTGCTATCTTAAACATGTTTGGAATCATCAGGAGCAAACCTTGAGAAGCGGTGAATGTAGTCGTCAATGCACCCGCCTGGAGTGCTCCATGGACAGCACCGGCAGCCCCACCTTCGCTTTGCATCTCAACCACGACGGGGATAGTCCCCCACAGATTGCGTCTACCTTGCGCGGACCACTCGTCCGCTTTCTCACCCATTGGAGAGGATGGTGTAATAGGATAAATTGCGATCACCTCGTTCAATTTATGGGCAACATATGCAGCCGCTTCGTTGCCATCAATGGTAACAAATGTGTCTTTGGGAATTTCTTCCGTGAGAGTTTCTTCAAAAGAATCAGTTGCTGACATGGTATTTTATTCCTTTCCACTAAAGTTGTTTGCGCAAGTCGTTATACAAAAGAAATTTACCCAAGACTCCGTTGAATTGCAAAGTGGCTAATATCAGCACCTGTGTAAAGGGGCGGTAAACAACTTGCGATGATCCCGGCTCAGATTCTGGAGAAGCTTAGTTTAAAGACGCAGGACTTTGAGATTAATTCGCAAAGCGAGCAACTTTTCTCTGCGAAAAATGGGAATACTTTCTGAGCTGGATCAGCAACTGCTGAGAGAAATCATCTTGTGCGTGACTTCAAGATGGAGTTTAGCTTAAAGGATGCGGTTGTTCCCAGCCAATGATGAAAGAATGCTAAAAGGAGCAGTTTGCTTATGAGCGGTTTTATCTTCTGGCTGAAGGCGAGTCGGCTGTTCAGTGTGGTGGAAAAGTTCCAGATTGGATCTTCGGATTAGTTAAGACTTGCCTTATCTGGACACCCTGACGAATTTGTCAAGTTTTTTGTCCCGCTACTTGACAAAGTGTTTTTTTTTGTTATATTTTATCGTCGTTAAAAATTACGGTTTTACCTGTTTCAGGTGGGGCTAAGAGAGATGTTATTGCAAAAGGCGCTTGGGGTTGTGTTTATGGTTTCGGGTGGAGCAAAGATGTGGGGGTCTGTACGGCTTGACTGAGATTGTCATATGAGTCTAATTTGTGGCGGGCCGTTTGATACCGAGAACAACTGGAACACCCCGCATCAGACGCATCGCGAAGGCATTAATGCTGATATTGATGATGTGGATGCAAATGGCCGACGTATTCCGCCTAAGGATTTGGAGAAGTGGGTAAAAGACCCTCCCTTCAACGGTGCGTTTCTAAACGAGAGGAATCACTATCACGTTACTTTTCGATGAATTGGAAATAGGAGGATTGTAGAATGAATACAAGATGGATTTTCATCTTTGAGGTGTTGTTAACATTTATCCACGGATTTGTGAGTGCTCAGGAGGATTCAGTTATACCCCGGAACAAAATAGCCGAGCAAGTGTCTGCAGTGATCAATAAGCGGGATGAAGCTTACAGCTACAGCTACACCGTGAGCAATGGCGTAAGAGCAGAGCAGAGTATCTGGATGTTTTGGCTTATATTGCCAGAAAGCGTTCAAGTGAGGAATCCCAAGGCACCCAATGGGTGGGATCTGACTTATGGGACTGGAGAGAGGGGAAATTACTTTCACTTTGAATTAGACTGGGGTTCACCAAGCGAACCTTACATTTCGCTTGGTGACGTTGCCATTTCGCCCGGTAGTTCACTTGGCGGTTTTTCGTTTACCACGACTAATTCTCTGCCGGGAATTGTCGCTTACTATGCAGAAGGCTATGCACCTGCACCTACTTTTGAAGAGGGAATGGCTGAGGATTCAATTCCAGGTTACGATGACTTAACTCCATACGGTCCGGGTGTTGTAGGTAAAACAGTTGGGCCTATTCCACCCCCCTTGTTATTCACTGCTGTGAGTTTTCTCGACACCCTCGTATCCTACAAGCATCAATGCGTTAGTCTGGGCTGGCTTATAGATAGACCTCAGCATGAGAAGGATGAGGACGATGAGAGTGTAGATGAAGGGATAGTGGAACGTCTGGACCGCAGACTGAGTAAAGCACGTGAAGGACTTCTGAAAGGTGACTCATCAAAGGCGAGGAAGGAGCTTGAGAAGTTCCTCGATAAGGTTGAGAAGCTCTACAAGGAAAGCCAGAATCACGGGCAAAAAGGTGAGAAAATGTTGCTCAGCAGTGAGGGATACGCCCTGCTGAGATACAATGCTGAGTATCTCAAGGAGCATCTGAATGTAGAAGGTGAGCCTGCGTATGACCTCTTACCTAGAAATCGCGCTCAGGTCAGTATTCAAGTTGAGGTTACACGTGGCAGAAGTGGTTTAGAGTATCATTACTACGTTACAAGCAGTAGGCAGAGCACTCAGGAGGCAGATGAATTTTATATAGATAGGAGGGTTGAGGATGCCAGAACTATTTCAGCACCTTCTGGATGGTCATTTTCGCTGTATCCACGGTTTCTTCTTGGGTGGGTAAATCGCGAGGAGAGTGCGACATATATCCACCCCGGGGAGTTGAGGGTTGAGTTTTCCTGTGTAAGTGCAGGGTTGCCGGTTATTGCGAACTACTACGTTCGTGGTCACAATGGCAAAGCGCCGCAAGTATTTCATGGTGAGGACGTGTGGTACAGCGATTTGACAGGAAACAGTGCGAAGGGGAGAACGCTTGGTGCAGCGGTGCCTGAACAGCCATTAAATCCGAGTAAGTTTCTTGATGGGATTATCCGGCAGTTGCAAGAAGCGGAATCGCTTGGATGGGTACGTAGTGGAGCAATTGCTCGAGCTATGGAGCAGAAGCTGAGGAACGTCAGGGCAGTGATCCGCGTAGCTCGTGGGTATGGCTCAGGGGCTCGGCTGCTCGGAGCGATGCTGGAAGATCTTGAATCGAAGCAGCAGAGCTTCAGGACAGAGGGATATGCACTGGTGAAGTATAATGTAGAATACCTGCGGGACTGGCTGGAATCGCATGGATGAGGGATGGTACGGCGAGACTGATTGTAATGCAATCAGTGGCAGGGAGGCTTGAAAAATATCCCAGCACAGACACGGATTGCAGCATGATATGGACTTCTGCATATGCTCCGTCCAGTTGCTCTTTGTCGCAACTACGCTGAATGTCCATAGTTTGCACCTGAGAAGCTAAACAAAGATAGCACAGGGAGGGTGTTACGGGGACAAGTTAATTGGATTGTTGGAAATGACAACTCTTCTTAACAGAGGTGCAAGAGATACAATTCGGAACTTGTTTTCAAAGAACGAAAAGGTTTAAAACGGTACCACCGACTATAAACAATTCTGAAATACGACTTTCTCAGTGAGAGCTAATTAGGCATGCGCCGGAATTTGCTGATAGTCAGGCTTTTGGCGTACTCCGTTCCTATGAACCTGTGCGGGGGCAAGCTTGTCTGTGCAGCTTAGCGATTTGCTGCCTTGCACACGCCCCCTGGTGATCACCCCTTTGTCCTTTACGCAGATCGTCGCTATATTTTAGGGATTCCAAATAGATGATAACTGATGGCGTTCAGCCGGGAGGCCTTTATGAATCGTTATGTGTTGTTATCTGTGCTTCTGGGTGTGTTCCTGAGCGCGGGCGAATTGGTTGCCGGTACGTCTCCGGGACGAGACTCCCTTTTCCAGCAAGGCATGGTGCGGTATGAGCTTGGCGATTACCGTAAGGCGCTTGCGATATTTCAAGAAGCCCAAACAGCTAATCCACGTGATACGGTGCTGAGCTATTACATCGGCTTGTGCCTTTACCACATTGGTAATTATTCAGCAGCGCTCTCAGCATTTGATATGGCTTGTCATAATGATTCGCTCTCAGCGCTTGCGTATTTATTCCGGGGGAGAACACTATCTGCCATGGGTATCTTACAAGGTGCTCTCGAGAGCTTTGCTGAGGCTCTTAGAAGAGATTCTATGTTAAGCGTTGCACGGGTGGAAGCGATCCAAACATTGTGTGCGCTCCGGGACTATGATGGAGCTAAAATGATGTTGGGTAGTCATCCGGGCACAGATGAACTTTTTGTCTTTGGCAGATCCCTTGCCAATGCTGGACGATTTGAGGATGCGCTTCCATATTTGAAGGCAACTGTTGAGAGAGATAGTGAAAACTACTCGGCAAGACTATCGCTCGGCGATGTGTATTTTGCTCTCGGAATCAATGACAGCGCTGGAGTGATTTACGTTGACCTCATGTTAAAGAATCCACAAGCGGCGATTATTGCAAAGAGACTTGCGTATTATTATGAGCGGGCGATGCAGAAGACCCATGCATATACCACGTCGATTATGTTTATGCAAAAGTATCTCCGTCTCTCAGGTGATACAAGTGCTTCTACTTTCGGCGCGATTGGAAAGTGGTTTTACGCAATTGGGAAGTACGATTCAGCCGCGACCTACTATCGGTTGGCGCTTCGATGGGACTCAACGAGCCCAGCTGTGCACTATAATCTCGGGCTCTCGCTTTATCAACTTGGCGAATACGATGCAGCGGAGAGTGAACTGCAACAGGCTTATGCACTTTCGGCGCAATCGTTAAAGTTCCCGGTGCTAGTGATGAAAAGCCTTGGCGGTCTGTATCTTAGGGTAAAGAACTACAATGGTGCGATCAAAAGCTACAGCCGGGCAAATGAAATTGATCCATCCGATGCTGAGGTTGCTTATGGCTTGGCTTCGGCATATGACCTTTCGAGCGAACGAAGGCAAGCATTGCGGTGGTACCGAAGGTATATTTCACTGGGCGGTGCAGTTTCTGCTGACACAGCGTTGTTAGAAAGATCTCGACAGAGGGTTAATGAATTATCCGGCGGTGACACACATAGACCTTAGAACTTAGAGAGAAATGCATGATCTTTTGAGCCGTTAAGTAGCCGGTGCAAAAGCGAGCTCTCGTGCCCTCTTTTTTGCATTTCCCATCTGATTTTGGTATAATTATGATGGTTTTTAAATGAGTTTTAGGAGTAAAGGATTTCATGGCTCATCATGCGTCAGCTTTGAAGCGTCACCGGCAAAGTCTTCGGAGGCGTGAGAGGAATAGAGCGGCACGCTCTCGGATGAAAACCGCCATCAAGAATGTACAGAAAGCGGCAACAAAGGAGGAAGCCATTTCAGCACTGACGAAGGCTGTCTCCGTTCTTGACCGTCTTGCTGCGAAGGGAATTATCCATCGAAATACCGCTGCAAACAAGAAATCAAAGCTCACCCGCCTGGTTAATAAGCTCGGCACACAGGGCAAAGAAACCGTCGTAACCCAGAACAGAGTCTGAAATTACCAGACGCTATACAGGGGGGCAAACCTCCAGCCTTTTGAAGATTGTCTGATCTTCGTTCTCGTGAAGCCGATGTTGTTTTATTTGTTCTGTATTTCTTTCAGCAGGCGGGCTGCTTCTTGTCGGTATTGCCCGTCATCCTCGTTTAGTGTTGGGAGAGAAGGGATTATCTGGAGCTGTTCACGAGCTTTAGCGTATTCGTCTTCTTCAATGTAGGCGCGGGCAAGGTCGAGACGGTACATTATGAAATTGGGGCGAAGATGAACTGCGGTTTCTAAGTCTTTTATGGCATCTTTCATATTTGCCCAGCCGAGCCCGAGTGGTAGCCGAAATAGGTAAGGTTTCTCAGCCGCCTTCATGTGTGTACGCCCAAAGACATACCATGCGAGGTTGTCATTGGGATCAAGGGCAAGTGCTTTTTCACAATCGGCTTTCACCTTTTTGACAAGGTCAATTGATTCCCAGACTCCTTTAAACAGTGCAATCCGTCCGTTGACGACTGCCCGCTGGGTATATCCCATTGAACCATTTGGATTCGACGCAATAGCCTTTTCGGCATAGTCCAGTGCCTTGCTATAGACTGCAAGGACCTGCTTCTTTCCCTCACTGTCTTTTGTGGGCATATGCCAGGCAATGTTTGAAAGGGCGCGGCTTGCTCTCCAGAGCGCTTCGTAATTCTTTGGCTCGAGTTGTAGAATCTTCTCGTACGTTTCGAGTGCCTTCCGGTCGTCAAAAGTCTTTTCCAGATAGTTATTTCCTTCCGCCATCATTGCCTGAACCGTAGCTTGCTGTTCTTGTCCCTGAGCAACGCCCGGAAGCATTGCAGCGGTGAACAGGGAAAGCATCAGGAAAGTTGTCAACTTGGTGGTTGTAAAGAAAAGCTTCATAGTGCTCTCCTATTGATATGAGAGATAGCTGGGGATAAACTATCCCCCCATTTCGTATTTACGGATTTCATCCCGAAGTCGGGCAGCTTTCTCATACTCTTCTTTTTCAATTGCCTCTTTGAGCTGAGCGCGAAGGACCTCGAGTCTGCTTGCCTTGTTCGTGGTTGGTTTCTCAGGCTGGGGTCTTGTTGATGATTCCTCTTCTTCTGGCAGGAAGGAAGCTTCCTCCATCACTTTTTCGGAAACATAAATTGGTACGCCGAAACGGACCGCAAGGGCAATCGCATCGCTGGGTCGCGAATCAATTTCCTGAACAATGCTGGAGTATTCCAGGGTTATTTGTGCGTAGAATGTACCGTCACGCAATTCATTAATGATGACGTCAACGAGTGTGATGCCAAGTGTATCGATGATGTTTTTCATTAGATCGTGGGTCAATGGTCTTGGAGGTTTGATCCCCTCCATTTCCAGTGCGATGGCTTGTGCTTCAAAAGCTCCGATGATGATTGGAAGTCTGCGTTCACCATCGATTTCTTTCAGAATCAAAGCGTATGCTCCTCCACTACCTGCTGAGGGTGTTGATGAAAGTCCAAGAATATCAACCTGTACCTTTTCCACAATCTACCTCAATCGTATTCATCTGTTTCTACGCACATCAATTTACCCAGTGGTTTTAAAAAAGTCAACCAACGTCAGATCCTTTTACTCTTTTCCCAGAAACTTTTTTATCTCTTTCGTCAGCGCTGGAAGAACGTCGAAAACATCCCCTACGATGCCATAGTCAGCAACCTGAAAAATTGGTGCGTCCTTATCCTTGTTGATTGCTACAATGACTTTTGATGAGGACATTCCGGCGAGATGCTGGATTGCTCCGCTGATGCCGCAGGCAATATAGAGCGACGGTGAGACTGTTTTCCCTGTTTGTCCCACCTGTTCATCGTGTGGTCGCCAGCCTGCATCAACAGCGGCGCGCGAAGCTCCCACGGCACCGCCAAGTAAGTCAGCAAGTTCTTCAATAAGGTGAAAATGTTCAGGACCTTTCATGCCTCGACCGCCGGAGACAACGATATCCGCTTCAGTGACATCCGGGCGTCCAGTGGCAACTTTCACATCTACAACTCTTGCTGCGAAGTCGGAATCAGTTAGCTTCACGGAAGCCGTTTCAACGGTTGCTCGGGCGCCGGAATTCTTGCCTGCTGTGAAAACATTGGGCCGCAATGTGAAAATTTTCACCTCAGAGGTAATTTTGACGTCTACGAGTGCTTTCCCAGCATAGACAGGGCGCGTTGCAATAAGCTCCCTTCCATCGATTCGCAGAGCGGTACAATCAGAAGCGAGTCCCGCATCGAGTTTGGCTGCCAGGCGAGGGGCAAGGTCTTTGCCCATTGCACTGGCAGGCAGGAAAAGCACAGTGGCACCTCTTTGCTGGGCAATCTCTGCCACAACCTTTGCATAGGCAGTGGTCGAATATGCTGCGAGTGCTGGATCATCAATCACTACAACTTTTTCAATTCCATAGCCACCAAGCTGCTCAGCGGCTTCTTTCACATTGTGACCGATCACAAGGCAAAAGCATATTCCGCCAAGCTGGTCTGCATAGGTGCGAGCAGCCCGGGCAACTTCAAAGGCGTTCTTCTTTAACTTCCCATCACGCTGCTCGGCAAAGGCAAGAATTACTGTGTTGCCTTTGGCTCCATTTTCAATTCCCATGATAGCACCTCATTGCTTCCTGATATTCGTTATTAGATAACTTTTGCCTCTTCGTGTAGTAGCCGCACAAGTTCCGGCACCGCGCTTGAATCCGTGCCGATAATTTTTCCCGCACCTTTTGCAGGAGGTTTACGCATGCTGAGCACTTCAACCTTTGGGGTTACCGGCGATGGGGTTCGCTCCTCAATTGGCTTGTTCTTCGCCTGCATAATTCCTTTCAGAGATGGGTATCGTGGTTCATTCAGTCCTTTCTGTGCTGAGAAAACCGCCGGGAGTTTTACCTCGACGATCTCGTGCCCACCTTCAATTTCTCGATCAACTCGGGCGACCCCGTCTTCAATTTCTAGTTTCACAACGACTGAAGCGGAAGGCAAACCAAGCATTTCCGCAACAATGCCGTTCACCTGGGCATCATCATAATCGATGGATTGTTTTCCGAAAAAAACAATATCGGGGTTCAATTCTTTGATGACGTCAGCTAACGCACGTGCAACCCCGAAGGAATCCCTGATGGAATCATCCTTGATAAGGATTGCTTTGTCGACTCCCATCGCGTATGCTTTCCGAAGTGTCTCCTTATGAGCATCGCTCCCAAGCGAGATAGCAATAACTTGTCCACCGAATTTTTCTTTGAGGCGCAAACTTTCTTCGATGGCAAATTCATCATAGGGGTTGAGAATGTAATTCACACCAGTCCTGTCAATGGTTTTCCCGTCAGGTCCTATTTTCACTTTGGTTTCCGTGTCAGGCACATGATTAATGCAAACAACGATGTTCATTGCGTCTCTCCTTCGAAGGTTATGTTTTCAGGTAGCTTAATGCTGATTTAAGTGCTTCAAGAAACCGATTATTTTCCTCGGATGATCCAATGGTAACGCGAAGCATCCGCTCGAGCATCGGGTACGAACTGACATCGCGGACCAGTACGCCACGAGCAAGGAGCTCGTTGAAAATGACTTGCGCAGGATATTGTGTACGGAAGATAAGAAAGTTTGTCTGCGAAGGATGCGCTTCAACATGGTCCATCTCGCGTAGAGCATTGAAGACACGTTCGCGTTCAGCAACGATAGTTTGAATGTGCTCTCGCACAAGGTCTTGATGCTTGAGCACCTCCTGCGCAGCAAGCATTGAAAAGCGATTGACGGCAAATGGAAGCTTCGTTTTCATCAGTTCTTCTCGGAGTTCTGCGCTGGTTACAAGAAACCCAATCCGCATCCCTGCGAAGGCGAAGGCTTTTGAAAACGTTCTAAGAACTATCACATTCCGGTGAGTATGAAGATACTTGAGAGCAGATGGATGAGGAGTAAAATCTATGTATGCCTCATCGATGATGACCAGCCCACGACTTGCAGCAATTATCTTGTCCAGTGCCTCGGGTGGGAGCACCTGCGCTGTAGGACTGTGTGGAGTTACAAGCACAACAAGCGCCGGATTTTCCTTCTCAATCGAGCGAAGGATTGCTTCAGTATCGAAGGAAAGATCGTGGTGCATTGGAGCTTCTATCACTTCACCCCCGAAAATACGTACTGTTTTTTCGTACAAGGAAAAAGTTGGCGTAGGAATAAGGACCTTGATGCCTGGCTCCACGGTGCTCATCATGATAGTGTAAATAAGCTCGTTTGATCCGTTTGAAATGATGATCTGCTTTGCCTGAACGCCGAGTGATTCTGCTATGGCGTTGGTGAGCTCTACGGGGTGAGCATCGGGATACCGATTCCAGGGCTCTGTGAGGAATCGATCAAGGATTGCCTTCTTCAGATCCTCAGGCAGATCAAATGGGTTCTCATTTTGATTGAGCTTCACTGGCGCTGGATGTCCGGGAACTGTGTATGGTTCTAAGGACCGGACAATCCGCCTGATCTGTGAACGGGGATCAACCATATCGTTATGCCTTCAGTCGAATGTTGACCGAATCTGCATGGGCGAAGAAGCCCTCCTGCAAGGCAAACATTGTAACATCATGAGCTGCACCCTTGAGAGCTGTCCGAGAAAATTTGAGTACACTTTGCATTTTCATGAATGTCCATACGCTCAATGGTGAAGCAAATCGAGCAGTTCCGTTTGTGGGGAGCACATGGTTTGGACCCGCCCAGTAATCCCCAAGGGCAACCGGGGAATATCTGCCAATAAAAATTGCTCCTGCATTTCGAATCCTTTCTGCAACACGCTCCGGCTGTTTCGTCATAACTTCCAGATGCTCCGGTGCAAGCTCATTTATGAACTGAATAGCGCTTTCAAGAGAATCAGCAATCACGATAAAGCCATTATTTGAGAGAGATTGCTGCACAGCAAGGCGTCGTGGTGTTGCCTTGCTTAACTTACGTATTTCCCTGGAGATAGCATTTGCCATAGATTCGCTTGTCGTAACTGCTATGGCGACAGCGGAGGAGTCGTGCTCTGCTTGAGCAATCAAATCTACTGCGATGAATGTGGGGTTGGCTGAGGCGTCGGCGAGAATGGCAATTTCGCTTGGTCCTGCGATGCTGTCGATACCGACTGTACCGAAGACGAGTTTCTTTGCGGTTGCAACATAAATATTTCCAGGTCCGGTGATCACATCAACCTTCGGCACGGTCTTTGTACCGAAAGCGAGAGCGGCAATTGCCTGTGCCCCGCCAATGCGAAGAATACGCCTGATCCCGAGAAATCCCGCGGCTCCGAGAACTGCTGGATGCACAGACCCACTCGATGATGGAGGCGAAGCAATGATGATCTCACGAACTCCGGCAACCTTTGCTGGAATCACATTCATCAGGACGGTTGAAGGATACGCTGCTTTTCCACCGGGAATGTAAATGCCAACTCGCTCCACAGGAACAAATCTGAATCCGAGTTGTGCTCCTTCACGAGTAGTGAATGTTCGATTTGTCCGCAGTTGAGCTTTGTGAAAGCGTAAGATGTTTGTCATAGCATGGCGAAGTGATCTGGAGTAAGAAGCGGGCATTGATTTCACTGCGCGGTTAATCTCTTCCTCAGAGACCCAAAATGATTTCAGCTCAACTTGATCCAGTTTCTTTGTCCAGCGTCGAACGGCACTGTCACCAGCTTCTTGAACATCAGCAATGATTCTTCTTACTGTGGCTTCGGCATTGTGCACAGCTAAATGTCTTTGCTTGTGCCGGAGAATAACTCGCGCAGCGGTGTGTCTGGTAATATGAATGATCTTCATCGCTATGGACACTTTTATAAGCTTCAATTTAGAAAGCGAACTTAGAAAATGCAATGTAGTTTGCTTTTTGCTCAGAAAATAAAAACCCTCTCTATGGTAAGAGAGGGTTGATGAGAAAGCCCAGGGGTCATTCTACGATTTCATTTTTGTAAGCACGTCGCGCATTCTCTGCAAGCCGTCATCGAGTTCCTCCCGTTGAATTATGAGAGGTGGGCGGAAACGGATTGAGCGCTCTCCACAGCCGAGCATGAGCACACCTTTTGCATAAAGCTGTTTTCGGAATTCATCACGCAGTTGTGGAGTTGGTAAATCCATTGCGCAGAAGAGACCGAGCCCGCGTGTGTTGCTTATGAGTGTCGGGAACTCTTGCTCGATTGCACGCAGTTGTTCCAGAAGGTATGTTCCGAGCTGCGCAGCATGTTCCACAAGGTGCTCTTCCTCGATAATCTCCAGGTACTTCGCAAAGCGAACCATGTCAATAAGATTTCCGCCGAATGTCGAATTGAGCCTTCCGGATTTCTGAAAGACATTCTCCTGCACTTCATCAATTCTGGTGCTTGACAGGAATCCGCATACCTGGGTCTTCTTTCCGAACGCCATCATGTCGGGTCTTACGAAGTATTCATGCGCCCACATTTTGCCAGTAAGACCGATGCCAGTTTGCACTTCATCAAAGATCAACATAAAATCGTTCTCATCTGCGAGAACACGGAGCGCCTCAAGGAATTCTTTTCGGAAGTGATGGTCCCCCCCTTCGGCTTGTATTGGCTCAATGATGAGTGCTGCGATGTTATCACCATGCTGTCGAATGGCAGCTTTGATCTCGTTGATTGCAATCTCCTCGCGCTGCTTGACGTCCTCAAGATTTTTTTCGTTCAGTGGAAATCGGATTGCAGGATTTGAAATCCGGGGCCATTGGAATTTTGGGAAGTAATCGATCTTTACCGGGTCAGTATTTGTTAGTGAAAGAGTATATCCCGTTCGTCCGTGGAATGCCTGGCGGAAGTGGATGACCTGCAGTTTGTTTTCATCAGAGAGTGAACGGTAGAATCCCTTTCTCAAATTTTTCCTCATTTTCCAATCGAAGGAGGCTTTAAGTGCGTTTTCGACCGCTAGTGCACCACCCTCGATGAAAAACGCATGGGGAAGATAATCGGGCATAGCGATACGAGCGAATGTATCGACAAATTCTGCCATCTCCACTGTGTAGACGTCGGAGTTTGTTGGTTTGTTTACTGCCACTCGAGCAAGTTTTTCGAGGAACTCCGGTGATGTCATCTTCGGATGATTCATCCCCACAGGCGATGATGCGAAGAAGGAGAATATATCCAGAAACCATCGGTTGTAGCGTGAGTCAAAAAGGTGCACACCATGACTTTTACGGAGATCAACAACAAGGTCGAAGCCATCAGCCAAGATATGCTTCCCGAGCACGGCATGTACTTCTTGTGGAGTGATTTGTGGTCGCGTCCGGTTTTCCCTGAGATCAGCTGTTTCTGGTTTCTTCATCTGAACCTCTCACTGTTTGTATGTATCAATCTGTGCTTTTTGTAATTTGCCACTGAAATCAACGTAGACTGCTTTCCACTCTGTGAAAAAGTCAAAGACAGTCCATCCACCCTCGCGGTGCCCATTTCCGGTCTGCTTGACACCTCCAAACGGCATATGTGCCTCTGCTCCGATGGTTGGCCCGTTGATGTATGTGATACCTGCCTCAATGTCCCGGATTGCACGGAAAGCACTGTTCACATCGCGTGTGTAAATGGAGGAAGATAGACCATAGCTTGTTCCATTTAGAACATCAATTGCCTCGTCAAGTGATTTTACTTTAATTACTGAAAGAACAGGTCCAAATATTTCTTCCTGAGCGATGCGCATTCCCGGTTTCACATTGTCAAAAATTGTCGGCTTGTAGAACCAGCCTTTGTTAAGCTCTCCTCCAGTTGCAAACTCACCACCGAGCACCAGTTGCGCCCCTTCTTGTTTACCGATCTCAACATAGCTGTGGACCTTTTCACGTTGTCCCTCGTTGATGCAAGGTCCGACATCAACATTTGGATCAAGTCCATTCCCGAGTCGGAGTTTGCCTGCACGCTCGATCAACATTTTCATGAACTCGTCATGGATCTTCTCGTGGAGTATGAGACGACTTGTCGCTGTGCAGCGCTGCCCTGTTGTTCCGAAGGCTCCCCACAAAATTCCTTCAAGTGCAAGGGAAAGGTCAGCATCGTCCATGACGATCTGTGCATTTTTTCCCCCAAGCTCAAGGGAGATACGCTTCAGTGTTTTGCTACCAACTTCAGAGATTTTCTTTCCCACTATTGTTGAACCTGTGAAGCTGATTGCATTAATGTCAGGATGTTCAACGATTGCCATACCGACTTCGTTTCCTCCCCCATGGACGAGATTCAACACTCCAGCGGGGAGTCCCGATTCTTCCAGAATCTTCACAAGCATTGTTGCTGTCGCTGGCGTATCCGAAGCAGGTTTGAAAACGACAGTATTCCCTGCGACGAGAGCAGGGAAAATTTTCCATGTTGGAATCGCCATCGGGAAATTCCAGGGGGTGATGATTCCAACAACACCAATTGGCATACGGAATGAGAGATTTATCTTGTTTGGAAGCTCCGAAGGCGCATTCATTCCAAAGAGTCTACGTCCTTCCGTTGCCGCATAGTAGCCTGTGTCAATTCCTTCTTGTACATCTCCGCGGGTCTCCGTGAGAATCTTTCCCATTTCTCGGGTCATCAGGCGAGCGATTTCCTCTTTGCGAGCAACGAGCAAGTCCGCAGCCTTGCGGACAATGTCGCCGCGTCTGGGAGCTGGAACAAGTCGCCACGACTTAAAGGCTTCACGGGCAGCTTTTACAGCTTCGTCTACGTCCTCCTTTGATGACTTTGGAAATACGCCCACGACCTCATTCCAGTCTGCCGGATTCCGATCTTCGAAGGTTTGCCCTGACTTCGCGTCAACCCACTTTCCTCCGATATAGTTTTGAAATTTTTCCGCCATTGTGATGCTCCTTTCAGCAGATTTGTGAATGCTCGGAAAACTATCTATGTCAGACCAACGCGTTGGAAAACAAAATCAACATGACGCAGCGCCCTGTGAGGGTCAAATAACTGAGCGAGTTCTTTCTCAGTCAGAACACGGCGCACTCTCTCATCATTCTCAATCAAAGCCCGGAAAGACTCATGAGTTTTCCAAGCGTGTATAGCATGTTGTTGAACAATTGTGTATGCTTCTTCCCGCGAAAAACCTTTATCCGTCAATGCCAGAAGAACGGCTTGTGAAAAAATAAGTCCACCAGTTAACTCAAGATTTTTCTTCATGTTCTCTGGATACACTAACAGTCCACGAACAATCTCCCTGAATGTCACCAGAAGATAATCTGCAAGAATGCACGAGTCCGGGATGATGATCCGTTCTACTGAGGAGTGCGAAATATCGCGCTCGTGCCATAGAGCAATGTTTTCCATTGCTGCGATGGCGTTGCTTCGGAGAATCCGCGCAAGTCCGGTAATCCTTTCACACGTCACAGGGTTCCGTTTATGAGGCATTGCCGAAGACCCTTTCTGCCCCTCGGTGAACGGTTCCTCCACTTCAAGTACTTCTGTACGTTGAAGGTGCCTGATTTCCGTTGCGAACTTTTCAAGTGAGGAGCCTAAAAGCGCAAGTGCTGTCATGAACTCAGCGTGCCGGTCACGTTGAACGATCTGCGTTGAAATGGGAGCTGGCTTTAAGCCAAGGTGCTCACATACGTATTGCTCAACGGATGGATCAAGGTGCTCATATGTCCCCACTGGGCCAGAGATTTTCCCGACGGCAATACTTTCCATGGCTCGGCGAATGCGCTCCTGGTGTCTGCCGAGTTCAGCGAACCATCCAGCCAGCTTCAAACCGAATGTTATTGGCTCGGCATGGACTCCGTGAGTTCTCCCAATCATTGGCGTGTACTTGAATTCCTTCGCCCGCTGGCTGATTGTTTCACGCAACGCTTGCAAATCAGAGATGATCAGTTCAGCGGATTGTTTCATTTGCACAGCAAGAGCTGTATCGAGCACATCTGAAGAGGTCATCCCGTAGTGGAGATGACGCGACAACGGACCGATGTTCTCAGCAACATTTGTAAGAAACGCAACAACATCGTGTTTCACGCGCTGCTCGATTTCATCGATGCGTTTTAGGTCGAATCGAGCAGACCGACGAATTTCTTTAACATCGCTCCACGGTATCTCGCCCCGCTCCGCACGAGCCTCTGCAGCGAGTAACTCAATCTCTAAGAAGAGCCGGAATTTGTTTTCATCAGCCCAGACCGCTCCCATCTCTGTCCGTGTATAGCGCGGAATCATTTTGCACTGTCTAATTTTAAGGTTATAGTTTGATACCGCCCATCCCGAAAAATTTTGAGCCGTAGCACATCGCCAGGATTCAGTTCATTGACAATGCCATTTATATCTTGCTCCGAGTCGATGCGTTCCCCATTAGCTTCAATGATGACATCATCCACCTTTAAGCCAGCTCGTTCTGCCGGGCTATTTCGAGCTACGTCCGTCACAATTACCCCCATGGGCTTCGGAAGTCCGAAGTATTTGGCGATACGAGCGTCAACCTTCTGAAGTGCAATTCCCGTTTGGGAAGCTCGCTCAATCTTGCCATGCTTCCTCAATTGCGCTATTACGGACTTGACACGATTGATTGGTATGGCAAAGCCAAGTCCAATATTTCCTTGATTAGGTGTGTAGATGATTGTGTTGACCCCAATAACCTCACCGAGGCTGTTGACAAGGGGTCCTCCACTGTTGCCACTGTTAATCGCAGCATCTGTTCCAATCATATTTCGATAGGAACGGCGAGGGTCATCGGATTGAAGATTCATATGGAGAGCGCTCACCACACCGACTGTGACGTAAGGTTTCTCGTTGATCTCAAACATTCCAAATGGATTCCCAAAGGCTATGACCCACTCCCCTATCACCACATCGTCAGAATTGCCCAGTTGAAGGTATGGCAGGTTTTTGCCATCGATCTTCAGGAGTGCAATGTCAGAAACTACATCGTGACCCACAATCTTGGCACTGTATTTCTCACCGTTAGTAAGCGTCACGGTAATTTCTTTTGCATTCCCAGCAACATGATCATTGGTGACGATGTATCCATCCGGGGAGATGATGAATCCTGAGCCGAGCCCTTTGACTGGCTGCTGATAACTGAACTGCCGCCCGAAGAATTGGCGGAAGAAGGGATCATCTTCAAAAAATCGGAAGAACGGGTCATGGTACTCAACAATCTCAACAACGCTGATGCCGACCACAGCAGAACTCACACGCCTGACGGTTCGAGTTATTGCTGTTTCCCTCGACCTCTGGAGCTCCGCGCTTACGCTATCGCGTCCTTGCTCTGTAGAGGAAGAAACTTGAAAAAACTCCTCGGAATTTGTATCTACCGGTGTCTTGTACGGCTGGGTGTACCCGTTCAGATAATATCCAACTCCAACACCGACGATGAGGACAACAAACATCAGCACGAAAATCAAAACACTCCGTTTCATGTTCACCACCATGTTCTTGCCAATTATGACCGACCGTATGATTCCGGACGCACAAGAGCTTTCCAAATTGGCTTCAAGTGTTTCAAAAGAACCAGGGAGCAGAGAATGAAGACAAAAATTCTAATAGCGCCAGGGGATGCATTTATGAAGGAGGTGAGAATAGACTTAGGTAGAATTGCGATAAGTAAAGGTACCAAAATTAATGCAAATCCGCTGGCAAGATCGGAATTTTTCAGAGTTATTTTCCCGATGACCCAGAATATGCCCCAGACGATTATGAGGTCCCATGTAATAAAAATGAGGGTTCCCGCCGCTGTCGCTAAGCCGCGGCCTCCTTTGAGCCCAAACCACAGCGAGTAATTGTTGCCAAGAACTGCACTTACGGCTGCACTCGCCTCCAGGAAAAAATCCTCCCCAAATAGCACCATAGCTATCCACACGGCAGCCATCCCCTTCAGAACGTCGATGAGAAGAAAAGTTACCGTTGCTCTTGTTGGCTTTACAGACCAAACATCTTTCACTTCCCTGATCTCTTTGCCCTCCTCTATTTGAGCATGGTTTTTCAGAACGGCGTAGGCTGTTGGAAACGAGCCAATGAGGTAACTCAGAAGAACGACGATGATTTCCGGGATAAGGCTAACCATTGCTGAGAACGTATCCTGAAGCAAAAAAATTTACAAAAAGACCTTCTAAAGAACAAGGTACGGCATTCATTCTTCGAGCATCTCAAATCCGCCCAAAAGGGGAGCCCCGTAAAATACCGCGGACCCTTCCATGCGACAGAGATTTCTACAAAAAGGATCAAGTGCCGGATGTAAGGAATCGCGCCAGGCTGTCCCTTAGCAGTTGCAATTTCATGCGATAAGAACAGAGAAACTCATAAAGAAAAGAGATGACGATCTGGAGGTTAATCAGCAATGTAAGCGGCCTATATGTTTACAGCGCGCTTACGACACATAGCAACCACAATGCGGGAATATATCAAACTGAAAGTAGCTTACTGAGCAGCTTGAAGAATTATGCCACAGAAAACTATTGCCCCAAACAGAATGATATGCTCTGCTGTGAAGTCAAAACAAAAGCCCGAAAGAACCAATTAAATCTTTCGGGCTGAATATCTATACGGTTGAATAATTAGCTCATTTCATCATCAACATCTTCTTTACCTGGACCACCCCGGGAGCCGTCAAACGGTAAAGATACACTCCGCTCGGAAGATTCTCCCCATTGAATTGTACAGAGTGTGATCCAGCTTCCTGATAACCATTGACAAGCGTTTTTACTTCTCTGCCAAGGACGTCGTAAACTTTCAGCGTGACAAAGCTGTTAGACGGTAGCTCATAGCTAATGGTCGTTGTCGGATTAAATGGATTGGGGTAGTTGCTTAATTCGATGGGCTCAAGGGGCTGACTTCTCCCTACTGCGACATTCTTAGATGCGTAACCAGGACTTGTGCTCATCTCGATTTTCGCAAATGCAATTAAAGGACTTGACGGATACTTATACATTAGAGATGCGAACATTCCATTTGCCTTTTCGATGTTGTTCTCATAATACTTGTATATCAGTCCTTTCTCGTAAAGCATCTCTGCCATCAAGTCCTCTTCGGCATCAGATGAAGACAGCACTTCATCCGCTATCTTTAGCCCATTTTCAGCTTGCTTGCCGTCAACGTAATCCCATATCAGATATCTCTTGAGGTATGATTCAACAGATTTGAAAGTGTCAGCCGCTAAGCTTTCGGTTATGTAGGCTTTGAACCCATTATAGTCTCCCATCCCTTTGTACAAGTGAGATAGCTTCGACAGTGCCGCTTTAATTATGCTCTTGTCACCGGGGGATGGGGACAATGGATCTCCGAGTCTAACCAGGCTCTTGTATCCATTGATCAACTGCTGAAAGTCATGAACATAATTTCCTGCATCATATTTATTTGCCAGTTTGTCCTCACGGATCTTCCTCAGTAGCGCCGGATATTGCTCATCTAATGCTTTCAAGCCGGATGAAACGTTTTGAACTGTGTTATTATTTGCCAGTAATATTTTTGGTTGGCTGCACACCGCGTTTTGTCCGGTTACGAACACATTTCCTCTTATTGTCGATGGCAGCGGAGCGCTGTAGATATTACTTATTGCATAAGCATAAGCACCATTCTCGGCATCGATATCTAAGCCATTGCTGCAGAAGGTGTTGTTTGTGCCTATGTTGTAGGAGGCGTTGTTGGTGAGATAAACTGCGCAATCGCCGTTAGAGATTGAGGATTCTATTAAATCTCCTGTGCCACCATAAGCAGTTAAGCCGAAGGATGCACCTATGTTACTTGCACTGACGCGGTATAGTTCATTCATAGTGCCACCATAGTCGGTTGCAAGAGCAGTACCAGTTACAGTAGCGTTGGTAAAGTAAGCATGGTCGTTGTTATTCAGACTTAGCGCCCCGCTCATAGTCAAGTTTGAAACGTTAATGTAACTTGAATTTGTAACCGCGGATGCCTCCATTTAATGTTGTGCTTCCCTGTCCGTGACCTGTGAGGGTGATATTGGATTTGCTTGTGAAGCTGGGGCTTTCGTTGTAAGCGGGGGGTTGTAGTTCAATTGTTTGACCTGAAGAGGCATAGTTGATTGCACTTTGGATGGTGCCGAAGTATCCAATCAAAGTACCGCTTTGTTTCAGATAGGCACAATTCACAGTTGCGCCGCTTTCAATGTTCACCGTCCCACCGTTCAACAAGATGGCGTAGCTACCCAGATTAACAGTGACACCAGGCCTAATGGTGAGAGCCACGCCTGACGGAATTATGACGTTGCCGGTTAAGGTAACAGTCGGGTACCACCAGGTTTCATTTGCCGTCATGGTACCACTTGTGGTATAGGTGTTCGTTTCCAAACACGCTATAAATGTTGCATTGTTCTCGCCTGCTGTCAAAGGACCCGTTGCGAACGATTGAGCACCCCATTCCTTAAGCACTTTATCATTCACTACCTCTTGCCACTTGCTCTTTTGTGAGGGTCCTTCGGTGTCGTTAAAGATCCAGTTTTTGCCGTTAACGATTTGATTGTCGTAGGCAGCAAGGTTAAGCCGGTCAGTTTCGTAGGCTGTGAAATGATACGGGCTGGGATGAGAAACAGGAGGATTGGGATAAATCGCGACCCCAATGTTTCCACCGTCAGCGCCGTTTAAATCGTTACGGGCTGTGAGTGATAGCTGCGCGGCTGGACGTGTGTACTCCACGTCTAAGGATAGATCCATGAATGCGTTGGAACCGTTTGTGTTTTCGCTTTCTGACAGGGCGCCAATTATCAGTCTGCCGCTGGATAGTGAATTAGCTATTGCCGTTTTGATTGGGTCGGAGACAAAACTCGCCCCGTTGTAGGGTAAACCGCTATGGAGCGTAGTTCCATTGCCGATTGCAGTCCAGTTCGCGCCAAGATCCTGACCTATAGTTGCAAGCTGTGTAAGCTTAAGGGAATAGCCCGTTTTCCCACCATTATAATAATTTACTGTGACCTTCGTGATTGTTGCGTTACCTGGGATGGAAGAAAGGCTGAACTGCCAATACGTTCTGTAGACTCTCACCGAGTCCCTTCCTATCGCGTAGCTACCGCTCTCGTAAGTTGAGTTATTAACCTTTGCAATCTGGTTGCCAATGGTAGACAGAATTGTTGACCCGGGCACTTGCGGCTGGGCGAATCCCCGGGCGCATAAGGCTGTCCAAAGAAGCGAGACAAGGATCAACTTTTTCATGACCACCTCCGTTTGTTTAATTAGTGTTGCTTAATGGAAAGGCCAGCTCTGTAGCTGACCTAATATGGCATGAGCTAATCCGCTCATTGCCTCGGTTTACCATGTAGTATCATGTCTCTATTACTTGCATAGTCATACACGCTGAAAAAAACTTCTCTCTCAAATAGAGCAGCGCCGGAAACCATGCCAGAGAACTTATAGAGATATTTTATATCCGAACCGTTAAAGTGAGCTATCCCGTTATCCATGTGGAGAAATATGTCTCTCTCATTTCTGCCCCATAAACCGCCTTGAAAATTCTGGTCGTTGACAGAAAACTGCTGAATAAACTTTCCGCCAGAGTACAGGTAGATCTTCGCGTTGGCCATCCCGACGCAAAGGTACAACTTGTCATCAATAACGGCTGTACTAAGCAAACCATTACCAAGTGTGCTGGAGTAAATCTTTACGAGATGGTTGCCGCTCAACTCGTACAATGTAGCTAAACTGCTGTCGCGATTTTCCGTGTTCTCTCGGTATTCCGTGAGGTACACGTTTTTCTGCGTTCCACTCAGCTCGTAGAAGTGATACTGGTAACCAGGATCTGTCCTGAGAACTTCTTTCCAGGTTGAGCCGTCGTAATGAAGGAGAGATCCCCTCGATGTCCCGTTTCGTGCTAGTTTAGGCCTGTACAACATCCGACCAATTGCATACACGTCGTCAGGTCGACGTCCCCAGATCTGGTGGACGGAGACAACCCCAAAACTGTCTGGCTCGGGATTGTAGTTGAAGTATCGGCCCCATTTCGTGCCGTCCCAGTGGCATAATCCAGCCCCGGAGTCGCTAATAGATTGCCCACCGATCCATACATCATTTGAGGAAAAACCAAATAGAGCTTCCCCATAAACACCCCATACCTGTAGGTGATATTTGAGCCAGGGGATCCACTTATTCCCATCATAGTGCCATAGTCCATAGAGTTGATTGTTCATCACTGGACTCACTGCCCATACATCAATTGGAGACGATCCCCAGATTGAAGTTATGAGTAACGTATTTACTAGTGTATCCCGGGTCCAAACGTAGTCCCTCGAGTCTATCAAAGGAGTTAAGCCGTTGTTGTTGCATGAGCTCAGCACCAGGAAAATCATTATTGCCGATATCAGTATCACCATTGGCTTTGCCATTAATCTCTCCTGCGTTGTTATCAAGAATGTTCAGATTGCTTGAAGTAGTGCTACTTGCTCCGTGTGCAGATCTACGCTGTGAAAAGAGCCAACAGAATATAATGTATCGGGATGGGTAAAGAGCTCTGGCTTTGAGGTCTTCCCTTTACGCATGTATTCTTTATACATGCTATCCTGTTTTGCGAGCACTTTCTTCATCTCTGCGGGATTGACTGGAACCCCGCACATTTGCGTCACTTCCTCCGGAGTGTAAAATGACTTACCCCTGTCTTTGTCATTATTCTGTGCATAAGACGGCACTAAGGGGACAAGAATGAGAAGAAAAGCCGTCGCAAACGCTTTGAGACTTGCTTTCATGCGTACCTCCATTCCTCTTCACTTGAAGGTTCATTGGACTCAGTGACTTTCTTGCTCTACGCGATACAGAAATAATTGGTGTTCAAAGAAAAAGCCAACCTTATGGTCTTGGATTCCAGGAAGGTCCATGTGCTTCCTCCTCAATTCTCCAGACGGTTGCGTTGGTCACGTCGGTTATGAATAATGGCGTTGAAAACGTAACCCATTGGCCAGTATGAAAAATCTGTTCTGAAAACGCAATGTACTTACCGTCTGGTGAAAATTCCATTGGGTCGTAGCTGAAATAGACCGGTGGAGTAGTCTTAGGAATACGGAGAAGCCTCTTCTTTACCCCGTTCTCAAGAACCGAAAGATATTCATCGTTACCACTGTGCTCCACAAATGCAATCTTTCGGAAATCCTTCGAGTACTTTACCTGAAAAAAGGTATAGCCTTCCTCTGCTGTGAGTAAGATGCTCAAGCCCCTTGTTCTCACCCCATATGTCGCAATTGAACGTTTGCCATCAGTAGCCGTTGGTGTTATTAACAATTCTTCTGTTAATGGATTGAAGCCTTGCACAACCACTTGTTGATTCAGCACCTCGCTGATATCGAATAGAAATTCACCCGCTGTACTGTTAACGTTCCCGATATACACCTTGGTATAGTCCACGACATAAAGGAAATTGTAGCTATCATTGTAGAAATATATCTGAGCTCTCAAATTCAATATCTTCTTTTTCTGACCCCCATTTACGTTCATGACGTACATTGCGCCCGAATCGTGGACATCATAACGATTCCGAGCGAAGTAGAGGATCTTTCCATCCGGCGTCCACCCGGGTTCTAAGCCTGCATCTATCGAGTCATCCGTTAGGATAGCGTTAGCTCGAGTCTTTGTGTCATACACTACCACTGCTTGTCTATGTGAATACACAATATATCTCCCATCGGGCGACCACCGGGGGTATTCGGCATCGCCGGGGCAATTCGATATATTGTGAGGGGCTGTGCCGGCGATGTTGTTCGTGAATATTTGCCAGCGACCATTAGAAAGTTTTTCGTAGCATAGGGCGTAATTTCCGCCTATAATGGGACCGGTAGCCTTGTCTTTACAGCGCATGAAGACCGCAATAATAACTAGGAGCATTAGGAATTTCGATGCTCCCAAATACTTTTTCATCCCTTAGCCTTTCTTTCCAATCTAACGCTTGCCAAAAGGGGCTACTCAATCTCTATCCAAATGTTTGCCGTCAAAAGGAGCTATACGACTCGAACAATATAATGCGTGGGGGGGGGTAAAAGTCAAGGCTCCGCTCATAGTCAAGTTTGAAACGTTAATGTAACTTGAATTTGTAACCGCGATGCCTCCGTTCAATGTTGTGCTTCCCTGTCCCTGACCTGTGAGGGTGATATTGGATTTGCTTGTGAAGCTGGGGCTTTCGTTGTAAGCGCGGGGTTGTAGTTCAATTGTTTGACCTGAAGAGGCATAGTTGATTGCCGATTGAATAGTGGGAAAAAGTCCCCCATTTGAACCGTGGATCGCAGCAGCTAAGCCATCTATCGTGGCGCCAGCCTCAATAGCAAGTACGCCCCCACCTGTGCAACGGACGTAATAGCCACTGAGATTAAGAGTTGCGCCTCCTCGAATTGTGAGCGAAACACCAGGAGAACCTGTTGAGTTGCTAGCAAGGTTCTGGGGAATCGGTGCCAGTACGACTTTCCATCCGCTTGGAGCAGCTGAGAGAGCAGCTGCAATAGTCGAAAAGTCTGCTGGCACACCGTATACGTTGTTTCTTTTATAGTACTTGAGGTATGTTGTGCCCTGTTTCCAATACGGGCAATAATTGTAAGCATGCTGCATCAATGGTCCCGGTCCCCACTTTGATATAAATATCCCAGATTGACCTGTAGTGACCGCGGAGTGATTGGCTTGGTAATCGGGACGATAGGAAACCTTCAGACCGCTGGTTTCTGATGCCTGTTCAACATAGCTGTTGTCCTGCCAGTAGACATCCTCCGCTGTGGTAGTATTGTAGCCCATCCAAACGCAACTCCCGCCTTCCGATACGTACCACGCATAACCATGGCAATTGTATGTGGTGGACGCATTGGAAAGCAAAGTGGCGTTTGGATAGTTGCTAGTAGCCCACGAATTATAAGCGGCAATCTCCGAAGGTGACATCTCATCACGTATGTATGTGTCCGGGACTATTGAGCCTTGTGGGGTGTAGATGGTAGTCGGCGAATCCGCAACGGCTTTGCTAAGCACGAAACATGTTACTGATGCAAGAAGTTTGAAGTACCTCCTGGCAGTAATTTCTGACATCATGGTATTTTCCTCCTTCTAGTTTTTGCTTAAATACTGCGTTGCATAGCCCAGTATTTTACTCACCAGATTCGCATCAGGAAGGAAAGCGTCCTGTAGGAATATCCTTAGTCTCTCATCTGAGAATACATTCTGACTGAATGGAGCAAAGTTTTCCCGCAACATAATCCTTCCGGCTATCAACCCAAGGTTCCCGAAGCTGAGGATTCCGTACACTTCAGGATATTTGCTCTTTGCTTGAGCTTTCTTGATGCACTCGTGAACCAAAAATGTTTCTTGATCCTTCCGAAGATTGCTAAGAATCTCTTCCTGTGCCAGCAGGATTTCTACACTGAAAAGTTTGGCAGCATACTCCCCTTTCTGCACTAATGGCCAGCTCTTGTCAAATGCCTCAGGATCCATTTGCCTGTATTTTTCAATGAGCTTCGTACCTGCGTCTCTCCGCTTCAGTAATTCCTGCAAGCCATTGAACCCTGATCTCACCCAATCGAATCCTTTTTGGAATTCATCAAATGCAAAAATGTCGCCGTAAAGTGGATAGTCCAAGCACGTTTCCATCAGATCAGTTGTCGACATGTTTTTCAGAATAGCCTCGGGTATTTGGCGGACACTCTGCATCTCGTCGTGAGACGTAGGAGCTTTCCACTCCGACGTACCCGGTTTTACAGCGTAATCGTATACTCCACTTCTTTGCTGTGCCTGAATGGGTGCAACGGAGAATGTAATAACTGCCACAATAGTCAAAAATCTTATCACGGCGTTCATTCTCCTGCTTCCCAATCTTTTTAGCATTTTGTAGGCCATAAATTAGCTGAGTAAAATCGAGGAGACTCGGTCCCTTCAATTGAACTGCACTTGTCGCGGAATTCTGTCGTGAGCAGAAAAAGTCCAATATGTTTGGTCTTCTCTCATTACAAGACATTCTGCAGCTGCATAAATAAGAACAATATCTTTTAATCCCTCGACCTTGACAGGGGTGTTGAGCCCAATTAATGTATCTCCCTGTCGTCCAGCGAATCCCCAAAGCCAGAGTGTCCCATCTTTCTTCAATGCCAAATTGTAATCATAGTTTGCAGATATCGCGGCAACATTGGTCAGGTTCTTTACTTGAGTTGGGACATCAGTTCCTATGAAGGTCCCATTCCCTAGTTGGCCGAGGTCATTCGCTCCCCATCCCCAAACCGTACCGTCTTTTTTCAAGACGATGATGTGACGGTTCCGACTTCCAGAAACGGCAGCGGCGTCTCTCAGCGTATGCTGTAAAATTTCTTTGGAGAATAGGTCGTAAATCTTTCCATCGATTGTCAATGCGAGTTCTTTGTGTACTGAAATCACGTTTGAAATACCTTCGATTTTTCTCGGACCATCGACAATTGCGGGTTTGCACCAATCTAACCTCATATACCAGACTGTGCTATCATTCCTTAGCAAAAAGATGTGAACACCATCCATTGTAATGTATTTAGTGCCGTCTAAATGTGCTATGTTGATCGGAGCTGTAACAATAGGAGAGCCACCACTACTGAGCATGTTTTTACCCCAAAACCAAACGTTTCCATCTTTGTCAACTGCAACAGCGGCTCCCCAGGACTGGTCTATCGAGATGACATTACTGATATGTAGAACCTTACCTGGGGCATCTCTGTTTTCCGTTGTTCCGTTTCCGAGGGTTCCGCAATAGTTAACCCCCCAGGTCCAGACGGTGCCGTCAGGTTTAAGCACTTCGTACACGAACTCGGAGACGACTTGTCCGCGCCATTCACTATGAGAATCATTTTCCGGAGCAACGCCGGAGTCTTTACATCCTGCGACCAGTATTGCTCCCGCCATTAGTGTACGAGACACTCTTTCGAATGATTTCATCGCCTTTTCTATCGCAAGAGTCTTCATTCGCCCTCCTATCCAGCTAATCCACCCTTCGATATGAAGACCTACTTCCTCAATAGCCTATCCAACTAGCCCGCCGCGGCAAAAATATAATACACGGGGACGCAAGAGTCAAGTAAAGAATTGCGTAAAACCTTAGAATCCACCATGGCTATCCTAATTCTTTATTGTCAGGTTTATTTAGACCCGGCGCCCCGCTCATAGTCAAGTTTGAAATTGTTATGCAGCTTGAATTTATGACAGAGATTGCGCTTTTCACCGTGGCGCCCAGGGGAGTTGGCTTTTCAGTGCCGTGCAGGATCGCAGCTAAATCAGATACGGAGGGTGGTGGCTTGAGTAGAATCAGGTTATAAGATCAAGGATGGAGTTAGCTAACTCTATGGTGAAGCTGTGGTATTCTCTTTCTTGAGTTCTTGTATTGCTAACTTTAGCTTATGATATGTCGCGCAGAGCTCTTCGGAGATTACTTTCGTCTCACTCAGTACGGGCATGAAGTTCGTATCCCCGTTCCAGCGCGGGACAATATGGAAGTGGATATGATCATCGATCCCTGCTCCGCTCACGCGGCCTATGTTCGCTCCGAAGTTAAATCCGTGAGGGTGAATAGCTTTTGTCAATCCGCGCAGCATGAGTCTTGTGGCAGACATGATTTCCGCACTTTCTGCATCGGTTAGATCCTCAATTGATGGAACATGACGGTTAGGCACAACCATGACATGCCCTGCATTGTATGGATACACGTTTAGAATGACAAAGCAAACATTTCCCCTCCAGAGAATGAATCGCGCCTCGTCATCCTCAGAAGATAAGGCGTCACAGAAGATGCACGTTTTCACTTCGCTGTTAGAGAAGGACTCTATGTACTTCGATCGCCACGGTGACCACAATCGCTCCAGGCTGCTATTCACTTCTGATGCTCCTTTTCTTTTTGCGCGTCAGCAATGATTTTCTCTTCAATTTCTTTAGGCACCTTCTCATAGTGGGAGAATTTCTGGTGGTAGATTCCACGCCCCTGGGTCATCGAACGTAGCGAAGTTGAGTACCTGTATAGCTCCTTGAGAGGAACGAGTGCACGGATCACCTGCATGTTGCCATGGGAATCCATCCCCAGGATTTTCCCTCGACGTGAGGAAATATCTCCCATAATGTCCCCCATGTTTTCTTCGGGTACCTGGACTTCGATTTCGTAAATCGGCTCCAGGAGAATTGGCTTTGCTTCTCTGAATCCCTTTTTGAACGCCATTAAGCCAGCAATTTTAAACGACATTTCATCGGAATCAACAGGATGGGATGAACCATCGAACAAGGTTACTTTTACATCGACCACTTCATACCCCGCAATGACCCCTTCTTGCATTGCTTCATGGATTCCCTTTTCCACAGCGGGGATAAATCGTCCTGGCACCACTCCGCCGACAACGGCATCGACGAACTCGAACCCTGTTCCCCTTGGCTTTGGTTCGAGCTTCAAATGAACGTGACCGTATTGACCGCGGCCTCCCGTCTGCTTCTTGTGCTTATACTCAGCATCTTCGGCAACACCTTCGATTGTCTCTTTGTACGGAATTTTCGGCTCGACAATGTCTACGTCAACTCCGTATCGCTCCTTCAATCGTTTCACTATGATTGCCAAGTGAAGTTCTCCCTGTCCGCTGATAACGGTCTGCCGAAGTGTCCCATCCACAGTAACGAGGAAGGTCGGATCCTCTTCTCGGAGAGCGTGAAGACCGTTGGAAATTTTCTCCTCATCCCCTTTTGCCTTTGAAACAATGGCTTCGCTGATAACAGGGTCAGGGAAGCGAATTGGATTAAGAGTCACGGAGAGATTTCTGCTTGAGAGAGTGTTGTTTGTATGTGTATCCTTGAGTTTCACAAGAGCTCCAAGATCTCCAGCAATGAGTTTGCCAGCGTCTTTGCGTTCTTTCCCATTGACCACGAAGATCTGATTAAGGCGTTCAGGTTTGCCATTCGACTGGTTGACGAGATCAAGACCTGCGCTCACAGTTCCAGAGTAGACGCGGAAGAATGACAGATCGCCGATGTGTGGTTCTGAAACTGTCTTGAACACGAAAAGGACGGGTTCGCCGTTAGGATCAGCTCTCAGTCTGATCTCTTTATTTGAATTCCCCGTAAGCGTTGCTATTGTTTCGGGCATCTCTGCCGGTGATGGTGCATGATCAACCATGAAGTCAAGCAACGACGTCACGCCAATGTTCCGAGTAGAAGCTGCACACAAGACCGGAAAGATGCTCCGATTTCTTAGTGCAGCCCGAAGTCCCTTTGCCAGCTGATCCTCAGAAAGGGTCCCGTTTTCAAGGAACACATTCAAAAGCTCCTCATCCGACTCAGCGATTTTCTCAATTAACTGCTGATGTAGTTCATTTGCTTTCGTCGAAAACTGCTCGGGTATTGCCTCTTCAGAATATTTCCCCGTACCGTCGCCAGAATAGGTGAGAAGCTTCATGCGTAGCACGTCGACAATGGAATTAAACTGGACTCCTTCGTTCGCTGGAAACTGCACCACCGTCACATCATTTCCAAAATGTAATTTCGCTGAACTGACAACCTTATCGAAAGCAGCGTTTTCGTGATCCAGTTTGTTAACCACTATTATGACTGCGTTCTTGTTTTCTTCGGTGTACCCCCACACAAGTTCTGAGCCGACCTCGACGCCTTCAACCGCTTTGAGGAATAGAACACCTATGTCGCTGACGCGGAGTGCGGCTTTCACTTCCCCTGTGAAATCCTGATATCCCGGCGTATCAAGGATGTTGACTTTAACTCCTTTCCATTCGAGATGGAGGAGTGTGGTTATGATAGAAACCTGGCGTTCGATTTCATCATTGTGATAATCGGAGACTGTGGTGCCGTCCTGGACGGTTCCCATGCGGTTAATTACGCCAGCAGAAAAAAGCATTGCCTCAGCCATAGAAGTTTTGCCTGAGCCTCCATGGCCAATTAGCGCAATGTTTCTAATGTGCTCTGGGGTGTACTCTTTCAATGTAGCGATCTCCTATGACACATGCCAACTTTTTTACTGATTACATGCAGCCTGCCTGCTGAGGATACTTCTTTGTTGTACCTGCAGCAGGGATTTAAGGGTAGACTTCATAAGGATTACCTGTTGGATTGTAATACATGGAAGGGCAGTCATAACTCCATGAGTCAGATAGAGAGGGGTCTCCCCCTAAATACCTGCGGTAATCCTGAACCATACAGTCTCTGACAAATTTCCGAAGCCAACCATGTACCCAAGCCTGTTCAGAAACGGTCCCAAGTTGATATTTTAAAGTCGCGGAAATCGGATAACTCCAGTCGGGATCTTCCACAAAAACCACCAGTCGGTTCAATCCAAATTGATTGGCATAGGAAAAATTCTCCGCCATGCGAGTTACATCGGGAGCGCGGATAAAACAGTGCTGAAAATCGTACCAACTGTCAGGGTTATTGGAATGAGCATGTGCACATAAATAGTGCCAAGCGTCGTATACATGGGAGCCTGACCACCAATACACGGAAGAGCCGAGACGGGTTCGTTTCCCAACCCAGGCGCCAGCGTCCCAGGCTAATTTTATTAAAGTGTCGATATTAGGCAGCGGGGCATTAGGCTCCCGACAATCAACTATGTCGATAATGGTGTCGCCATTCCTACCATGCAGATAGCTGTAAGCCTTCTTTAAAGCGTCCCAATACGGCGGGTAAAAAGGAGGATTCCCCTCCCAGGTCCCCTTTGTTTTCCTTGTATGCTCTGGTTTTTGCAAATATTCTACCAAATAGCTTATCGGCTCTTCGACGTGAAAGCGGGTGATACCAGCGTTGAGCCCTTCATCCATAGATGAATAAAAAGTCTCTCCGTTAGAACCTACTGCACCATCCTCCAGCGCCCATTGCTCGGAGTCGGAGTATTGCCATATATGGTAACTTAGCTGCCCTACTGGGAAAACCGATTTCAACACACTTAATGTTCCGCGGGCTGCTGCGGCTCCGCTATAGCCATAATGGTCTCTAAGGTAAGACCAGAAGTCGATGGCCTCGGGGGGCGAACCATTCATTGCACTGATCCACAGAGACTTGCCACTTTTCGGCTCATAATGGTCAACCATTGTCCCAGCGTACGGATCGCCGTAAGGATAGCATTCACCAATTGTGTATGCCATGATTATTCACCTCAAATGTCTATTGTGATGTGATACATATGTTGATTGAGAGGTCAGCTGCCGCAAACCTGTTCCGTCGATATTTATGATCCACAAGGGCCGAGACCATAGACGAACCTCAGGGAAATCAGGGTCTCCGAAGGAAAAAACAATCCGTCTCCCATCCGGCGAAAGGCAGAGCCCTCCAAGTTGCTTAACCTCTTGATACAAATCCCATGGACTGAAAATTGCATGCAGATCGCTTCCATCTGTATGCATCGTGAAAATTCCGTTCAATTCCGGTGGTCCTTGTCCGGGCGCTACATATGAACGGAAAATGACCTTTGTTCCGTCGGGAGTAAGCTGTACGTCGCGGAACGATTGATGCTTATGCCTTGTTTTCGCAAGTATGATTGTTTCTGAGCTATCAGCAATAATTTCACGTACAATAACCTCGAAGGAATTACAACACTCACCATCCAAATGTGTATGAATCAGAAATTTTCCGTCTGGTGATAAAATCGGCGTATCGCCGGGCCGACCACGATATGCAGCCAGACATCTTTTTCCGGTCCCATCATTTCGCATCAGGTAAGTACCACTTGGCAATGAATCGTTTCCAACAGGGTAAGCTTGCTTATGGTAGTATACAATATGTTCCCCATCCCGGCTCCAGTTCGGGGAAAAGTTATTCCCCCCAGAGGTAAGCTGCACTGCTTCTGATGGATCTGGTAGAAACCCCCTGACCGGCATTTTATAGACTTCGCCATAGTACGGGGGACTTTCGGAGTAAAAGGTGGTTACAAACCACCTTCCGTCAGGTGAGAATTTCCCCTCGCCTGGTGCTATCTCTGTGTTTTCACGTATTTCATGTGCATTGCTACCGTCTGGATCAATTACCCACGTAGATGATGAATGAGCCTCCCAGGAACGATAAGGAGGGGGATCTAACCACACAAGATGTTGATAGATAATCTTCCCATTGGGTAGCCAAATCGGATCTACATCATTGAACTCATAGTCCCGAGTCGGTGAGAGTGGATTGTGCTTACAGGAGCTCAACAATATCAGAGTTGGCACTAAAGCTGTTCGTATTATCTTATGTGCTATCATGGTTCCGATGTGTTTGCTCAGTGCATTGACCAGTCAGGCGATACGAAGTACTCACCCTTGTAAGCGATGCCGGCCCAGAGAGGGCATCCTCCAGCGCATTGATGGGAATCACCCATGCAGCCAGAGAGGATAGTGCAGATGTCTACTCGCGAAGCTTCTGGAGAAATACTTTAATCCCTTTGTACACGGCTGCCACCCAAGCAACTCCTTCAAGAACAGGTCCCTCAAGTTCCTGTTGAACCCTTCTCTCAAAAAGAACTACATTATCCACGATCTCCTTTGCAGAGCGAACGGAGCTGCGCACCATCTCCACTTGATCATCGATGCTTGTACTAATTTCTTTTGCCTTTCTTGTGATAACTTCGAGGTTTTCAAGAACAGGAGCAGACTTTGTGGCGATCTGTTGCCAGGATTTCTCGAATTCTTCCAGCGAGGAACGAACACGCACCAACACTATGATGAGGTAAATGCTCAACGCTGAAAGACAAACAAGAACAAGGATCTGGGCGATGATGAGAATAGTTTCCACGGTTCATTTTCTCCCTTCGGCGGGTGGCTCACGATTTGCCACGTTCGCTTTTATATGTTTCAATCCCTGCTTTCATTGCACTCTTGAGTTTTCCTGCTTCCTCAGAAACTTGTCCAGCTTTCTCTTTTGCTGCAGAGAGGATCTGCTCGGCATCTTTAAGAATGGTTTCCGCTTTTTGTTGAGCCTGAGCGATAAGTTTCTCTGAACGAGCTTTCCCCTCATTGATGATATCTGTTGCTTTCTCTCGTGCGCGAGCAAGATACTGCTCAGCTTCACCTAAAAGATCCTCTCCCTTCGACTTGATATCTGCGCGAAGTTCCTTACCACTCTTGGGTGCATAGAGCAAAGCAATAATCGCCCCGACGATTGACCCAGCAATAAATCCGATAACCAACCCTTTCGCAAGATTTCCTTTGTTGTTTTCCATATTGCCATTCCCTTCCGTTGTTGTCCAAGGCTAAGCGATGAAGGCAAGGGATGTTTTCCCTCGCCTTTTCATCTCTTGGAATCACTGCTACCGGATTTTCTTCTTGTGACGAAGCTTCCGGAGCCTTTTCTTCCGTTTGTGGGTAGCTATTTTATGCCGCTTTCGTTTCCTTCCGCACGGCATGTCATCACCTCCTTACTTTCCTGATTGTAATGGATTGGTAAGAGATTGGTGCTGCTTCAGAAACTCCTTGGCGCGTTTCCCAACATCTGAATTTGGATCAATCGAAATCGCTTTCTGAAAATATTTAGTCGCTGTTTCTAAGTTACCCGCTGTCAAAGTGATTATGCCAAGATTAAAATATGCGAGTTGATGGTTCGGATTGTATTTGATCGCCTGTTCAATTTCACTGATCGCGGTCTTAGAGTCACCGCGTTCGAAATAGCAAATTGCCATATCCACACGGGCATCTGCATTTTGCTCATCTTCTGCTAAATACCTCTTGTAATATGTAATTGCCTGGTCGTACAAGCCTGCATCCTGGAGAGAGTTTGCAAGACGCAGAGTTGAAAACATATCAGATGGGTTTTGCTCAACGATGTTCTTCAACCGCTGAATCTCAGCAATTAGCCCTTTTGTTTCAGCGGGAACGTTTGCATGGACTTCCGCATTTGTACCAGGTTGGTTTTTCTTTTGGTAAAGCACGTACGCTGCAATTGCTGCCAGGATAATTACAAGTGTAGCAACGTACATTTGCCAGTCAAAACGCACTGAGACTTTTCGTGCTACCCCTTTTTTCTCTTGTCCACGAGATGCAGAAATTGATTTTGTAAGAGGCAACTTAGCTCCACAGCTCTGGCATATCTCGACGCCAGCTGGATTGTTGTAACCGCATACCGGGCAAAGTGTGTTCCGGCTTTCTCGCGATGATATTTCGGGGGGCCATTCAATTGGGATCTCACAATGTGTGCAGGAAGCTACCCCGAGCTTCAATTCAGCGCCGCAGTTCGGGCAAACGAATTTTACTTTCATTCTGTGATATCCAGTTTTCTTTGATTGTCTTGAGCCGCACCTTTCTCGCCCCCTAATTCCTCCGTTTTTAGTTGGTCCGGCGGAGGTGGAGCAGAAGGCATTGCAGCACTCAGGTTTGCGTTGACAGAATTCTTAAGCTCTTTTGAGACTTTGAAATAGGGGACAAAGTGTTCGTCCACTAATACCCGGTCGCCGGTGCGTGGGTTGCGCGCAACGCGGCCCTTTCTCTTCTTCACCTTAAAACTCCCAAAGCCGCGTATCTCAATGCTCTTCCCCTCTTTGAGAGCATTGATCACCGTAGAGATAAAGCCATCGACCACAGCTTCAGTCTCGACCTTCGTCAAGCCGGTTGCCGTAGCAATTACATCAATAATATCTGCCTTTGTCAAGGATAAACCTCCTTTCCGCCTTCGGCGGACTGTGCTTTCGACATTATTTTTCCCTGAATATTGATTACGGTGCGGCAAATTTATATTCAAGGAGTGGTTCTTCGAGCCGATTCCCGAGGACGCTTTGCTTTGCAGAGTCAAAGAATCGTTCAACGAATGAAACTCGTTTCAGCTCCCGCACGGTTGCTGGTTCTCCTCGAATTCCTCCAAGTTTCCCTGCAAGCCGAATTGCGTCCTCTAACGAACCGAGTGTATCAACAAGCCCAATCCGTTTTGCCTGCGCTCCGGAGAACAAACGACCATCTCCGTACTTGCGGACAGTGTCGATCGGGAGATTGCGCTCCGAGGCGACAGCGTCTACAAATTGATCATATACATTTATCATGAGCTCCTGAAAGTACAGCTTCTCTTCCTCTGTCAAAGAACGAAACGGAGATCCTGCATCCTTAAATTTTCCTGTCTTGACAGTTGTTTCCTGGATGCCGACTTTCTTCAATAGATCAGCAACGTTGATGAATTGAGAGATGACGCCAATGCTCCCCGTGACAGTCGCTGGATTAGCTACAATTTTTGTTGCAGCAACTGAGATGTAGTAACCTCCGCTGGCAGCCATGGAACCCATCGAAGCGACCACAGGCTTTCCACTGTTACGGATGCGTTTTACCTCCTCATAGATTTCCTGGCTCGCCGCAGCGCTCCCGCCAGGCGAATCTACTCGTAGCACAAGCGCACGCACAGAGGACTGCTTTGCAAACTTTTTCAATTGACGAACAACGTTTTCAGAAGAAAGAATCGTTCCCTGGACCTCCACAATAGCAACCCTGTCTCCATATCCCGTTATCTCCTCTGTTTCGCCTCCGCGAATAAGTGCGAAAAAGAGAAGTGCCATGAGAAGTCCGATTACGAGAAGAATACCGATAATTACAATAGCCCATCGTGTCCCACGGCTTACCGACATATGAACCTCATAACCAATTATCGCACAATGCATTATACGAAAGAAGATTCTAAAAATCAACCACGTTAATATGGGTCAGCCGAATGCGGACCAAGGGATAAGATTAAGCTGCCTCAGGCGGGGGAAATCTACGTCGCAGCCGTTGGTTCTGGAGATAGCTGCTGTTCTTTCAGAGAGGTGGAGAATATAATTTGGAGAACATCCTTTATCTCCTTCACGAGGTAGAAGGTTATTTCTTCTTTGACATTTTGAGAGACTTCTTCGAGATCTTGTTTGTTCCTTTCAGGCAGGATCACTGCCTTAATACCAGCTCTGTGTGCTGCGAGGACCTTCTCCTTAATGCCACCAACAGGGAGCACAGCCCCGCGTAAAGTGATTTCGCCTGTCATCGCAAGGTCGTTCCGTACGACTTTACCCGTCAGCAGCGAGGCGAGTGCCGCGAAAAGTGCAACTCCTGCCGATGGACCATCTTTCGGTACGGCTCCAGCGGGCACGTGAACGTGAATATCCACGTTCTCGCGGAAGGATTCATCAATTCCTAACTCTCTTGCTTGCGAAGCAATGTAACTCAAGGCAGCTTGTGCTGATTCTTTCATCACATCCCCGAGTTGCCCTGTGAGAATTAGATTTCCCCTCCCCTTCATTTTTGTCGCTTCGATGAAAAGAATATCCCCACCAACCGGAGTCCACGCTAATCCTGTTGCGATGCCTGGTTTATTGATCCGCTCAGCGACCTCAGGGAAAAATCTTTGTTGACCTAAATACTTGACGAGGTCATCCGGGAGAATGCGGGTGGGTTCTTGTTTCCCTTCTGCAACTTCACGCGCTACACCGCGGCAAACGTCAGCGATGCGTCGTTCAAGCGTTCGTACGCCGGCTTCGCGCGTGTAGGCAGCGATGATCATATGAAGAGCTGCGTCATCAAAAGTAAGGAGTTCGGGGGAAAGCCCATGTTCTGCAAGTTGCTTTGGAACCAAATATTTTTTCGCGATTTGGAGCTTCTCGTCTTCCGTATAGCTTGGTATTTCAATGATCTCCATTCTATCCCGGAGTGCCGGGGGGATTGGTTCTATCATATTCGCTGTTGTAATGAACATTACTTTTGAAAGGTCAAAAGGGACTTCAATGTAATGGTCGCTGAAGGAGTTATTTTGTTCAGGATCAAGGACCTCAAGGAGCGCAGAAGATGGATCTCCACGGAAATCCATTCCAATTTTGTCGACCTCATCGAGCATGAAGACAGGATTCTTGACACCTGCCTTTTTCATCCCTTGAATGATTCTGCCCGGGAGTGCGCCGATATAAGTGCGGCGATGTCCGCGTATCTCTGCTTCATCGTGCACACCTCCAAGCGAGATCCGCACGAATTTTCTTCCGAGGGCATTTGCAATAGACCGCCCCAGCGATGTTTTCCCGACCCCGGGAGGGCCCACAAAGCAGAGGATCGGTCCCTTCATATCAGCTTTCAACTTACGGACGGCAAGATATTCAAGGATTCGCTTTTTGACTTTCTCCAAGCCGTAATGGTCTCGGTCAAGCACGCTTCTTGCCTGTGCTATATCAAGATTGTCCTCCGTGGCAATGCTCCAGGGAAGATTAATGAGCCAATCAAGGTACGTTCGGGAGACAGTGTATTCTGCTGAAGAGGGATGCATTTTAGATAGCCGATCGATTTCCTTCTCAGCCACAGAGCGCGCTTCTTCGGGGAGATTGGCTTTTGCAACTTGCTCACGGAGTTCACGAATCTCGACCCCCTCTTCCTCCCCTAACTCTTTCTGTATAGCTTTCAGTTGTTCACGCAAATAAAACTCACGCTGGCTTCGATTGATCTCATCTTGCACTTCCGATTGGATCTTGCTCCCGAGTTCAAGTTGTTGCACGAGCTTGGTGAGTATGTAATGAACACGTTCAAGCCTGCGCTTGACATTGATGTGTTCAAGGATCTCCTGTTTCTCTCCGACTGTCACATTAATTAGCGAAGCAACAACATCTGCCAAGCCTCCGAGGTCTTGCATGTTTTGAACCAGGCTGAGGTGCTCAACGGTGAGATCGGGAGAAAGTTCAACAGCACGGCGGAAAACGTTCTTGATCGTTGTCGCAAGAGCCTCGCTTTCTAAGTCCTCAGTAAATTCGTCGTCAACTTGCTGTACGACTGCACGCAGGTAAGGGGTTTGTTGAAGATAGGAAAGGATCCTGGCGCGGTGTAATCCCTGCACAAGGATGCTTTTTGAACCGTCGGGAAGATTAAATGTTTTTAGCACCTTTCCGACCGTTCCCATGCTATACAGGTCTTCCGGTGTTGGTACATCAACTGAAGGGTCTTTCTGTGCGATGATAGCAATCGTTGAATTATCATTGACTGCTTCATCGACTGCTTTCAGGGTTGTTTCTCTCCCAATTGCAAGTGGCATCGCCTGACGAGGGAAGAAAACAGCATTTCGAAGTGGGACAACTGGAAGAGCCTCTGGAACCCGCCCTGGCGGACTACCCTTCTGTTGACCAGCCGGATCTGCCGTCTGTTCAGTCACCTTGTGTTCTCCTATTTCTCAGTCAAACGTTTTCCTTCATACAGTTATGATATTCGCATAACAGTGTCCAGAAGGAGTTCTTTTTGTCGAGCTTTGTTACGTTGTATTCGTTTCAATATTCTTTTCGTTTCCTCATCATCAATGAGATTGATCTGGCGAATATATTCTTCTTCCAGTGCTTTATGAGCTTCAAAATCCCGAATAAGATTTCTGTATCCGATTTGAGTTGGTTCTTGATCATTCTGAGCAAATTGGTTAGAAGAGAATGATCCGCCGCGCTTCTCAAGGTGCTCTTTGAGAAGCCTTGCATGCTCCGCATTTTCTCCAGCAATTTTCAGTATCCGCTCACGTAGAAATTCATACGGAATACTGAGAGCATCAAGTTGGAGACGCTTGCTGAGATTTAACTCGGAGAAATAATCGTTGATAAGCATTTGACGGATTTGCTTTTGTTTTGCCTGTTCGCTTTTCTCATCAATTTTCTGGACGATTTTGTCGAGCCAACTTTTGTATTCTGTGTTCATAACCATCCCTCGCTTTGGAGTTCGACGGAGACGAATTCGGCTTTGGCGGACGCCCCCGAAAGGGAGGCGTCCGCTATTGCCTTGTTGATACCTCAATCGACCTTGATCTCAATCTGCTTAGGCTTCGCTTCCTCAGCCTTTGGCAGTGTGATCGTGAGGACCCCATCTTTAAACTTCGCGTCGATCTTGTCCGTCTTCACTGTTGAGGGCAGTGTGAAGGTGCGCTGGAACGAACCGTAGACCCGCTCCATCCGATGATAGTTCTTCCCCTTTGTTTCCTTTTCTTGCTTCCTTTCCCCTTGAACACATAAAGTCCGATTTTCAAGGGTGATTTTCACATCGTCTTTCGAGACGCCGGGCAGGTCTAACCTCACCTCATAGGCATCGTCGCTTTCAGAGATGTCAGCCGAAGGTGCCCACATGGTCAGTTCCTCTTCACCGCCCCGCAAAAGGGAATCAAACATACGGTCAAAATCTCGACGCCAACTCTCCAACCGTGAAAACACACCGTAAGGGTCCCACGTTGCAAGCTCACGTCCCGGATTCCATCGAATGAGTGCCATAATTCTCACCTCCTATTATTTTGTTTCTACTATGCATCCTTGCAAATGCCGTGCCATAAAATAGTGGGTTGAAAACTTGGCGTTCTAAAGGGTTTTCAGCTGCGCCAGATGCTCTGTTTATCTGATTAAGTCAAGTTGACAGGTGGTTGCTGAGAAAAGAGGCGAAACCGTGACAGAACGACACAAAGAAGGGACCCCGCACAAACTTGGTTCACTTAAAGAATAACTCAGGAGTGTTCTTGCAGGAAGCGCTCAACGTCAATTGCAGCTGAGCAACCAGATCCTGCTGCAGTTACTGCCTGGCGGTAGACAGCATCCTGAACATCACCGGCTGCAAACACACCGGGGATACTTGTAGCCGTTGAACGACCTTTTGTTATAATATAGCCCTTTTCATCCATTTCAAGTTGACCTTTGAAAATCTCCGTGTTTGGAGAATGGCCAATTGCAAGGAACACCCCATCGCAACGAAAATCTACTGTATCATTTGTTTTCACATTTCGAAGCCGCACCCCTGTGACGCTCTTCCGCCCGTCGATCTCTGTGCCGAGAATTTCCTCGACGACGGAGTTCCAGATAAAGCTGATCTTAGAATTTTGGAATGCTCGCTCCTGCATAATTTTCGAGGCACGAAGTGTGTCACGCCGATGAACAACGGTCACTTTGCTTGCGAATTTCGTGAGGAAGAGTGCCTCTTCCATAGCGGTGTCCCCACCACCGACAACTACAACTTCCTGATCCTTGAAGAAAAAGCCATCGCACGTTGCGCAAGCAGAAACACCATAACCCATAAATTTTTTCTCGGACTCGAGCCCAAGTAACCTTGCTGATGCCCCCGTAGCGATGATCACTGCGTCAGCAGTGTAAAGTTTTTCGTTTGACCATATTCTAAACGGTCGAGTGGTAAAATCCACTTTTGTAACATCAGCAAAGATTGTCTCCGCTCCAAAACGCTGCGCTTGTTTCCGAAAGAGGTCCATAAGTTCAGGACCCATAATACCATCAGGGAAACCGGGGTAATTCTCGACTTCGGTTGTGATCGTGAGCTGTCCCCCCGGCTGGTTGCCTTCAAATATGAGCGGCTTCAATTCAGCACGGGCAGTGTAAATTCCTGCCGTAAGACCAGCAGGACCTGAGCCAATGATTATAACTCGACGATGATTCTCTTCCATAGACAATCCACCTCATACAATTCTTTTGTGTTTTGAATGTTTTCAACCTATTTGAATATTTACTTGAAATCTACGCCACGTCCTCTGAAGTTCGACTCTTATTCAACGCGGCGCGGACGTTCCGAAGAAAACCGGCGTACTTTGTTCGCCTCACCGAACTTCTCTGAAAGCGGTGGCGAAATTCCTCTTCACTTAATGATAAGGCTTCCTCTGCTGTGAGCCCGAGGATTGCTTCGCGTGGTTGAAATGCTGGCTCTTGTGTTATCTTTGCAAAACGATTCCACGGACATACCTCTTGGCAAATATCGCAACCAAAAACCCAGCTCTGAAGTTTCCGGGAAAGATGATCTGGGAGTTCGCCACGGTGCTCAATTGTCAGGTAGGAAATGCATTGCGACGCATTTAGCACATACGGTGCAACGATTGCATTTGTCGGACATGCTTCAATGCATCGAGTGCATGTTCCACAGTGATCAAGGGCAGGTGCATCGTATTCGAGTTCGAGTGTCGTGAGAATCTCCCCAAGGAATATCCACGAACCGAATTCACGGGAGATGATGTTTGTGTGCTTCCCTTGCCATCCAATGCCAGAACGTGCTGCCCACACCTTTTCCATTACAGGTCCCGTGTCCACGTAAATTCTTGATTTGGAGTCCGGGAAAAGATCCGATAGCCAATGTTGCAATTGCTCTAATCGCTCGCTCACGATATCGTGGTAATCATCTCCCCATGCATAGCGCGAGATTCTTATTGGTGTCGATGTATCACTGCGATGTGATACGCTGCAATTTTCATCTACCTGCGTGAAGTAGTTCATTGCAACTGAGATGATGGACTGAGCGTTTGGAAGAATTTCCTGTGGATCCACACGCTTATCTATGTTTCTGCTCATCCATTCCATTGTTCCGTGGTATCCTCGATAAAGCCATTCCATTAGATGCTCGGAATCCTCAGTAAGACGCTCGGCGCGAGCAATACCAACTTTCGCAAAGCCAAGTGATAGGGCTTTTGCTTTGATCTGCTCGGTTATTCTCTTCCTCGAAGTTGCTGTCATTGTGTTCTCTGGCGTTCCTACCGAAGCAAACATGTCCTACCCCACGTGTGAGGCTGAAAGTTAAGTTGTTCTCTATTACAACTCACAGCAAGAAATTCGCTTCACACAATTCCTGCTACAAAGTTGGTTTATCAATTGACGATAGGGAGAGACGCTCCTTAACGCTGAATCCTTTTTCTGTTCTCTCCACGGTGATCACTTCAGTAGTTGGGTCATGCTCAAGGAATAACAGCCAATTTTCTTCTACGGCACGGGTCAGTATGGTTCTTTTCTCCTCGAGGGTGATTAGCGGGCGCAGATCATATCCCATGATGTAAGGTAAAGGTACATGAGACGATGTTGGAATCAAATCGCAGCAATACAGCAGGGTGTGTTTGCTGTCTGAGATTTTCACAAGTTGCTGCGCTTCAGTGTGGCCGTTGGTGACAAGAAGTTCTATGCCAGGGAGGAATTCACCCGGTCCATCTGTAAACCTCAGCGCGTTATGATCATGGAGAGGGAGAAAATCATCTCTCATGAAGCTTCCCCGATCTTTCTCCGTGGGTTTCAGCGCCCATTCCCAATGCTGTTTCTGGACATAGTACTGCGCCTTTGGGAACGCGGGGACAATCTCGCCATTGGTCTGTGTTGTCGCACCTCCAGCATGATCAAAGTGTAAGTGAGTCAGTATCACCTCGGTGATATCTTCGAATTTGAATCCATGGGCTGCGAGAGAACTTTCAAGGGTCGACTGGCTGAAATCGACACGATAAATATCCCGTAGCTTTTGTGTAAACTTTGTTCCAATCCCGACATCAATGAGGATTCTCTTTTCCCCGCTGACAAGTAGAAGCGCTCGCATTGCGAGTTCAATCCGATTGCGCTCATCGGCTGGGTTTGTTCTTTCCCAGAGAGGTTTTGGGATGATGCCAAACATTGCCCCACCATCGAGAGCGAATCGCCCTGTTTCTATGACTAGGATCTCATACGCACCAATTCTCATAGCAATTCCTTTGAAACAAATGCGCCACCCTGAGCGAATATCCACGGGTGGCGTTGTTACGAGGAGAAATCTATTACCAGGGCATTAAGCCTTGCGGTACTTAGATGTCTGAGGCGAGAGTACAAATTCTTTCTCCGGATGGAGACGTTTTGCCTTCTCGAAGAGTTGCTCTTCGGTTTCAACGTGGTTCGGATCCGGCACACAGCAATCAACGGGACAGACTGCAGCGCATTGTTCTTGGTCAAAATGTCCGACGCATTCTGTGCACTTGTCCGGAACAATATAATAGTAGTCCATGCTAAGAGGGTCGTGCATAACGCCGTCGAGTTCCCACTGCGCACCCCCTTCGTAAATTGCCGTGTTGGGGCATTCAGGTTCACATGCACCGCAATTGATGCATTCACTTGTGATCATAGTAGCCATTTAATTTCCTCCTTAATTTCAATAGTATTATGGAAGCTATCATGGAGTCAAAGTGACTAATACAAAGTAACGAAATCGGTGATAAAGTTCAACCTACTTTTGTGATTTCAAAGGGCGTTCATATAGCTGCAAGAACTAATTTCCCGCTCGTCTCCCCTTTGGTACCTGGCTCTTCAACGTATTCCGATGTACTACCCCAACACCAAGAATTGTTCCATGCCAGCAAACGACGGTTTGCCCTTGATTTTCCCACTGGCCGGTGAGATTTTCACCTCTCAGAAACCGTATAGCCTCTGACTCTGTTTGCAGATTAAGCAAGCGGTGTGCGATTTTCGCCTTTAACATTTGTGCAGCACTGGTTGAGAGTTTCCACCTGCCGCCACGTTGTGCACGAGCTAATTTAATCCCGAGACGCTTTGTAACAGCTTGCGGCTTATCTTTCCATACGTCAGATACCATCCATAGTTCATTGTGTTTGATGGAAAAGAGGAGATGCTCCCAGGCTGAATGGCTGATGCCAAATTCGTTGTGTAAGAACGTTAATGCTGGTCTTATTATCTCGTCGTCTGCGCTGTACAAATGCATTTCTTCTCGCCCCGTTTTGACGGGGTCCGAAGGGAGATTCATTGTGTCACGTTTGCGAATGCGAGCGATGAAGAATCCCTCTGTCTTAGCTTCTTGTGGGTACAGACGGACTGCGCGCTGTAGAGAAGGGTCAAATCTCATAGAGCCGAAAGACTTCAATCCGTGTCGATGCTGAATGACGGGGAATCCCAGCTCTTCGAGTTCAATTGGGTATTCCTTCAGAAGCTCTGTGAGAAGGGCTTCGTTCTCCTGAGGAGTTAAAGTGCAAGTTGAATAGACCAGGGTTCCACCGGGGGTAAGAGCTTTGATGCCGCTCACAAGAAGCTGCTTCTGGCGTGCGGCGAGGCGCGACACTTCTCGCAGATTCCACCAGGTCATTACCTCCTGCGCTTTTGAGACGATTCCGAGCGCTGAGCATGGAGCGTCGATGAGAATACAATTGAAGTTCTCAGGGAGGATTTTGCCAAGGCGGTCACCCGGCATTGTGCTGATTCCAACCGAGAACGCGCCAGTTCGATCCACGTTGTGTGCAAGCGATTTCACGCGTTCAATGGAGATATCGTTGGCAAGAATAGCAGCTCTGTTATTGACAAGAGCGGCGATTTGTGTCGTCTTTGATCCTGGGGCGGCAGCAAGATCGAGAATGAACATTCCGGGTTCTGGTTTGAGCGCCATCGCGGGGAGCATCGAAGCGAGACTTTGAATGTAGATCCAGCCAAGAATATGGGGAAGCGTTTTCGCAATGGGAAAGGGTTGCTCAACAATCTCAATTGCTTCTGGAGGAAAAGGGAGTTTCTTCAGCACGAATCCTTTCGACTCCAATTCGGTAAATACTTCTTCCTGCGTAGCCTTAAGCGTATTGACCCTGATGACTGTGGGGTAACCTGCGGAGAAAAAATGGGTGGGCTCAATGTTTTCCACAGCAAAAAGCTGCTCCATGAAAGAGCGAAAATCATCTGTTGCCGACGCGAAGAGAGAGTCAAGGACGGGTTTCACACTTGTTAGCCTGTGGCTGAGTGGCTTGACTACTTGATGTTGAAGTACCGTGCATCCGGATGATGAACTATTATCGCTGTTGTACTTTGCTCCGGAACTAACTGGTACCCTTCTGTAAGTGTCACACCGATCCGCTCTGGCTTGAGAAGTTCAAACAACTTTTTCTGATCCTCTAAGTTCGGGCATGCCGGATAGCCGAAACTATATCGCGCACCCCTATACCCCTGGCTGAACAGTTTTTCAATCGTACTGGCATCCTGATCATCAATGCGAAGTTCGTGGCGAATCTGTTTATGCCAGTATTCAGCAAGAGCTTCTGTTGTCTCCACACTTAATCCGTGGAAATAGAGATATTCGGCGTAGTGTCCGGACTCGAAAAGCGATCTTGAAAATTCTGCCGCCTTTGGTCCAACCGTCACCACATGGAAAGCAACGACGTCCGTGATCCCCGATGACTTCGGGGCAAAGTAGTCTGCGATGCATAACCGTTGGCCACCCTCCTGGCGCGGGAATGTAAATCTCACCCACTCTTTTTCGCAATCCTCATGATACACGATGAGATCGTTTCCTTCGGATTGGCAGGGAAAATATCCGTACACAACTTGCGGTACAAGTAATTGCTCTTCGATAGAGCGCCGTTTCCATTCCTCGAAAACTGGGAGGATATTTCTTTCGATGAATTCGTTGTAGTCTGCTTCGTTTTTCCCCCGTCGCCGGATTTGCCATTGTCCTCTGAACACTGCCGCACGGTTCACATATTTGAAGACTTCATCCAGTGGGATTTCGGTGACGATCTTTGTTCCGAAAAATGGAGGATTAGGAATTTTGTCCAGTCTGCGCACAAGATTTGCTCTTTGCTGTTCAAGATGGTGAATCTTTGCTCTTTGTCCTGTCAGTCGTTCTTCGTTGTCACCCTGTTCTTGGCGAGGTGATTGGTATGCAAGAGCGCCGCTGACAATCTGCTCCATAAAGCGCAGTCCATCGAAAGCGTCATTTGCATAGAGCACGGGTCCGCTGTAGATTTTCCGAAGCTCTTCTTCGACATAGCCCCGGGTGAGTGCTGCCCCTCCGAGGATCACGGGGGTTGTCATCCTTCGCTCCTCCATAACACTGAGATTCTCTTTCATGATCAGCGTCGATTTTACAAGCAAGCCGCTCATACCAATAGCATCAGCACGGTATCGCTCAGCTGCTTCAATAATGTTCTCTACCGGCTGTTTAATGCCGAGATTGATAACGCGGTAACCATTGTTCGTCAGAATAATGTCGACTAAATTCTTCCCAATGTCGTGTACGTCGCCTTTGACTGTTGCGATGACCATTGTTCCCCGGGATTTCTCTTCTGCAAGTGAACCTCTTGCCATAAACTGTTCAAGATATGTGACAGCCGCTTTCATCACCTCGGCAGATTGAAGCACGAATGGGAGCTGCATCTCTCCGCGACCAAAAAGATCGCCTACGATCTTCATGCCTTCGAGGAGGATCGTGTTGATGATTGTGAGAGGATCATATTTCTTCAGAGCTCGGTCCAGGTCCGCTTCCAGTCCAGCTTTTTCGCCATCGACAACCCGTTGTTTCAGCGCCTCTTCGATTGAAACTTCGGGCTTTGCTTTTCGATCTGAAACCGCTGGTTGCTTTTCAGCGTAGTAAGCGGTAATAGCAGTCAATGGATCATATGACTCCGTTCTCTCATTGAAAATCAGCTTTCGAGCAAGTTCGCGTTCTTCAGGGGGGATCTTGTATAGAGGAATAATTTTCTGTGCGTTCACGATAGCAAGATCGAGTCCAGCCTCAATTGCATAATGTAGAAACACACTGTTAATGACATGGCGTGCTGCTGGAGTTAATCCGAAGGAAATATTGCTCACTCCGAGAATTGTTTTCACAGAAGGGAATTCTTGCTTGATAAGGCGAATTCCATTGAGTGTTTGTACCCCTGCATCGCGGAGTTCTTCGCTTCCGCTTCCGAGGGTAAAGGTAAGCGGGTCGAAAATCAGATTATCAGGTCTAATACCGTATTTATTCACAGCCAGCTCGTAAATACGTTGAGCAACTTTGAGCTTTGCTTCTGCGGTGTGAGCCATCCCCTCTTCATCGATTGTCAGCGCAACCACAGCAGCGCCATATTTTTTGCATAGCTGTAGCACTCTCGCAAGCCGGGTTTCTCCATCTTCAAGGTTCACCGAGTTCACAATTGCTTTGCCGCTGATTCGCTGAAGTGCAGCCTCTATAACTTCGGGTTCCGTCGAATCGATCATCAGGGGTAAACTGATCTGGGAATTAAACCGCGAAATCACTTCGATCATGTCGGCAGATTCATTGCGACCAACGTATGCAACAGAGACATCAAGGAGATGAGCACCTTCCCGGACCTGCTCCTTAGCAAGTGCAACCATCCCATCCCAATCTTCTTGGTTGAGGAGCTCGCGAAACTTCTTGCTACCGTTGGCATTTGTCCGTTCCCCAACCAGGACTGGAGCTGGTTCAATATGAAGAGGAACGCTCATGTAGAGACTCGACACTGAAGGTGCAAATTCTCCGTGACGTTCAGCCGGCGCAAGGTTACGTACCGCATCAACAACAGCTTTCAGATGATCTGGTGTTGTGCCACAGCATCCTCCAACTATTTCCACTCCGAGGTCTTTAACGAAATGCATGTGATACGAAGCAAGTTCTTCAGGTGTGAGCGGATAGACTGTCTTATCATTGATATTTTCCGGTAACCCAGCGTTAGGCTGGACGGAGATCAGCTTTGTGCTGTTCGAGGAAAGGTAGTGGACATGTTCCGACATTTCCTTTGGACCGGTGGCGCAGTTCATCCCTATAGCTTCGACATCGTATGCTTCAAGTGTGGTTAGAGCTGCGGCAATATCTGTGCCAAGGAGCATTGTCCCTGTGCGCTCTATGGTTACCTGAGCCATAACTGGAACGCGCTGCCGTCGCTCTTCGAATATGCCGAAGATTGCGGCAAGAGCCGCCTTTGCCTGAAGCACATCCTGGACCGTCTCAACAAGGAGGATATCGACGCCGCCATCGAGTAAACCTGCAACCTGCTCACGATATGCCGTTTCCATTTCCCGAAAGCCTATGTGTCCGAGGGTTGGGAGCTTTGTCGTGGGACCAATTGAACCAGCCACAAAGCGAGGATGGTCATTCGAAGAAAAATCTGAAGCGATGCGCTTGGCAAGTTCTGCAGCCTTTCGGTTGATTTCATACGCGCGGTCCTGCAAACCATACTCACCAAGAACAATGCGAGTTGCTCCAAAGGTGTTCGTCTCGATCACGTCGCTACCAACACTCAAGAAGCTCTCATGAACTTTCTCGATAGCACTCGGCTTCGTTATGACAAGGTACTCATTACAGCCAAAGTACTGCTCGCCGCCAAAATCATCTGGGGTAAGATTTTGCTTCTGAAGGTTCGTACCCATTGCGCCGTCGAAGATCAGCACGCGGTCATGTGCCTTGAGAGAACTAAACAGAGTGATGATGGTATTATTCTTGTTCATAAAATCTCTATGTTAGAACCTCCGCAGCGGAATCTTGGCTCAGAAAAGGGGATTTACAAATCGGGCAGATTGCGTTTTGCCTCTTCGTACTCAGCAACAAGCCGGCGCATAACTTCAGCAGCTGAAGGGATATCATGAATAAGTCCGACTCCCTGTCCAACTTCAAACATCCCTTCTTCCCAATTTCCCTCAAAAATTCCTTTTCGTTCGCGGCTTTGTCCTAATAGCGCTGTTAGCTCTTCTCGAGTTGCGCCTCGAGATTCCACCTCGAATGCATGCATGGCAAACGGGTTCTTGAGCATCCTGACAGGTGTGACTTTCTTTAGGGTCAAGATCGTCGAGGTATCTTCAGCCTCAAGTATGGCTTGCTTATAGCGTTCGTGGGCAGATGATTCAATTGTTGCTGCAAAGCGAGTTCCCACTTGCACCCCTTCTGCACCAAGAGCCAATGCAGCACACACTCCTCTACCATCGGCAATACCTCCAGCGGCAATTACAGGGACGCTCACTGCATCAACCACCTGCGGGACTAGAGTTAGAGTAGTGATTTCATCAATTCCGTTGTGGCCACCTGCTTCAAATCCTTCAGCTACCACAGCGCTCACACCCGCCTGCTCGGCTTTTCTTGCATGGCGAACAGATGCAACGACATGAACCCAGACAATCTCTTTATTTCGGATAACGTCAGCGAATGCAGCCGGGTTCCCTGCTGACGTGAAGATGATCCGAATTCCCTCTTCAATTGCGACAGAAATCAATTCGCGAGCATCACCACGCATGAGTGGAACATTGACACCAAATGGCTTTGAGGTTTCTGTCCGGGCTTTTCGGATATGCTCCCTCAGAAGGTCTGGCTTCATTGATCCAGAGCCGATTAACCCAAGTCCTCCAGCTTCCGAGACGGCTGAAGCAAGTTTATGACCGGAAACCCATACCATGCCCGCCTGGACAATGGGATATTCAATTTTAAATAGTTCTGTGATACGGGTTTTCATTGAAGCGAAAAAGAAGGATGAGAGCACATGCTACGGAGGTCCAAGGGGACTTTCTGAAGGAACTTTCTCAGGTCTTTGGAAGGCTCCAAGCGGTGCGTGATGCAAGAAATGAAAGGCGTAAAAGAGAACAGTGTCGGATGAAAACCGAAGGCGAAGGAAATGCTGCCCATGCTCTTGATTAGAGATAAGCTGATATGCACGGGGCTCAACAATCAAAGCCACAGTCGTGCCATTCGGCTGTTGACAGATATCGCTCCCAAAGCATTCTGGAGTTACCGCTGCGCCATCTTGTTCAACTTCTACAACGCCTGTCTCACCTTTCGCCTCCATCACGGCGTAGAGCTCTTCCCCTTCGTACTGAACAGCGATGGACCCGGTTGTCCCTTTTTCTCCCAGGTGCATTGCATAACGACCAATGGTCCATTTCCCATTTGCGTAGAACCTTCCTTCAAGATAGAACCCCGGATCATGATAGTCGAAGGTCGATTCAGGCACGACCCCCTCGCTGTTGCCGAGGGCGCTTTGGAGATAACCTGCATTCAGCGTAGGAGTTAGATGCCCAGCATCGTGTTCAATGCCTATCGTTTCCTGAGGAGAGGTTTGAAAAAATAACTCAGGGATTTCCCCTTGAAGACCAGCTTCACGAATCATCGACTGTATGGCACGCTCTGTAAGACCGAAATCTGCTTCGCTGAAAAAGGCAAACCTGATGTCTCCACGATGGTCAACCACATACCATGAAGGGATTGCCTGGTCACCGTAAGCTCCCCAGATAACTCTATCACCATCGAGTGCAACTGGATGCTCAATGCCTAACCTCCGAGCCGCCTGTTCGACCTGTACGGGATCTTTCCCAAACGGATATGCCGGCGAATGGACACCAACGACAATGAGATTATAAGCTCGGTACCGTTCATTCAATTTGCACATCTGAGGGATCGTTCGAAGCGATGCAGGGTTTGCAAAATCCCAAAAATGAATGAGGAATACATACCCTCGCATTGCCCGAAGACTCAATGGCTCAGAATTTAACCAGAACTCTGCAAAGAGTTCCGGTGCATGAATCAGCCCAGAAGGGAATTCCATAACCTGCTCTCTATTTCAAAGGAATATACAGACAATGGAACTCAGTTGCAAGACTTGCATTTGCTTGCACTGTCCAATGAGGTGGCAAGGGAAGAATGCTCTCACCGCAGCATAGGACGCTTAACGAAACCTTTTTCATAACCGAGCGTATTATCTATTGATCTCAAGCAGGAACACATTTCGGCGTTCTTTGAAGGCACGGGCTCCGGATGGTTCCGACGAAACGGTCATCGAGCTTAAATGGATGGGAATCCCTGACGAGGGAGCTGACACATATTGCCTAACCTTTAAGATCCTTTCAGATATGACACCGAAAAGGTTCTTTGCGTAACGTCGGCTATTCAAGTGCAGCGAACCACACAAAAAAGGGGCGACAGATGAAGCATCTCTTTTTAACTTCGACACTCTTGGTTGTTACAGTAATTATGGCTGTGACTTCAACCTTGGCGCAATTAACAAGGGAAGTCACACGATCTGTCCCGATCAGTAAAGATGGGCAGCTTACTATTGATACGTACAAGGGGAGCATCATTGTTGATCCGTGGGATAAACCAGAAGTCAACATTGTAGCTCGAATTGAACTTGATGAGGAGGACCGTTGCGCTGAGGAAAAAGTTCGCAATACAGAAATCATTATCTCGGCTTCTCCAAATTCGGTGGCGATCAAGACGGGCTACGATCACATTGAGGAATGTTCCTCGTGGCTATTTGGCTTGTTCCGCATTTCACATGGAAGCTTGCCATTTGTTCATTACACTATAAGAATGCCCGCAACTGTGCGCCTCCGTGTGAAGGACTATAAGTCTGAAACCAAGATCGCAGGTCTCCGGTCAGAAATTGATCTCGATACCTACAAAGGCACAGTGGACATTAGGGATATGGTTGGTTCAGTTGACTTCGGGACGTATAAAGGCAACGCGCATGTTGAATTCACAAAAATGGTTGGAAGGAATACGTTCGACACCTACAAGGGACACGTCGAGATTATTGTCCCTGAGGGGAGCGGCTTTGACCTGCATGCTGAGCTTGACAAAGGAACCACTTTCAGATCAGACTTCGATTCGAGGCTCACGTGCGAGCCTAACGAGGATCAGGAGGAGAGAGATATTTCTATCTGGAGAACAATTAATGGTGGGGGTTCAGTACTTTCCATTTCATCGCACAAAGGCGATATTGCTCTGTGGCAACGATAGGAAATCGTGCCTTACAACTAAGACAACATGGTTTCCCAGAGGAGATGGGGAACTTCTCCCATTTGCAACATAGTTTCATAGGTCGAATTCGAAGATATAGGGAGGGGGATATGAAAATACTTCGAAAATTGTTTTTTCTGTTCTCCGCTTTGACTGCACTGTTTAGCATAGCCCAGGGCTACACGCTTAGAGAGACTCTCAGAAAAGAGATCCCTCTCGGCGCTGGTGGCAACCTTGTTCTTGAAGATGTTAATGGGCCTATAGAAGTTCGGCAATGGGATCGAAACACATTTCTCATCCAGGCTGAAAAAATTGTTACAGCCTTTACACGCGAAGAAGCGGAAGCGTGCTTACGAGAGCTCAAAATAAAAATTGATACCAGTGGTTCGCGCATCACAATACGCACTCTGATGCCGAATAGAAAGGGCGACGGATTCTTCGAGTGGCTTTTCAGCAGCTCGTGCTGCACTTCCTGCGAGGTCAAGTATAAACTCTCTGTGCCAGCCGACGTACACATGAAACTGACTACTGTGAACGGGAAAATAACCTTGCGTTCGGCAACAGGGGAAGCTGATGTTTCGACAACAAACGGTGAAATCGTTGCGGAGGATTTTCACGGTACTTTGAGAGCAAATAGTACGAATGGCTCCATTGAAGCTACGATTGGTCGTTTAACAAATCCTGTGCAAACGAGCCTGCGCACCGTCAATGGCAGCGTGGCACTTTATTTACCCAATGATGCAAGGTGCGATATCGAGGCAAGCACAGTAAATGGATCGATCCACACTGACTTCCCTGCCGAGATCTCTGGTAACTTTGGATCGCATAGACTTCACGCATCGATAAATGGTGGAGGACCTGCGGTCAAGCTGAGCACTGTCAATGGGAGCATACGAATTCGAAAGGCTATGGGGGAGGATTAAGTAGCTCTGAGATATTTTCGAAGGTGCGGTACGTAGTATCTCCCGCATTGATACTCAGTACCCGATCGCCTCTCCGTCCCCTCGTTTATCAGAAGCGCCGTAGATGATGTTCTTTTTCGAATCGATTAAGATCGCCTCCACTAAGCCTTGCGTGTTGTGCTCCTGCCGCTCAACGAGCCGGTAGTCCATTGCCTTTAGTTGCTGAACTGTCTGTTTTGTGAAAGCACCATGTTCATAGAAGATTGTATCAGGTAGCCACTGGTGATGAAACCGTGGCGCGTCGACAGCTTCCTGGATATCCATGTGGAAATCGATCACATTCATGATCACTTCCAGGACGGTTGTTATGATGGTTGGACCACCCGGACTTCCGACAACCATATATGGTTTGGAATTCTTTAAAATAATAGTTGGGGTCATTGAACTGACCATCCGTTTCCCGGGCTCGATGGCATTTGCATCTCCACCCGTCAGCCCGAACTGATTCGGGGTGCCGGGTTTCACGCTGAAATCATCCATCTCATTGTTCAAGAAGAACCCTGCACCGTCCACAACGACTTTTGATCCGAATAAACTGTTAAGCGTAGTCGTAACGCTCACGGCGTTTCCCCATCGATCAACAACGGAGTAATGCGTGGTCTCCCTACCTTCATTGATGTAGATGCCGCCAGCACGAATTCTTTCACTTGGAGTTGCCTTGCTGTCAGCTATTGACTTCCTTAACAATTCTGCATAGTCCTTAGAGATCAGTTTTGCTACAGGAACATGAACAAAGTCAGGGTCGCCGACATACTCAGCGCGGTCGGCAAATGCACGCTTCATTGATTCAACCATGAGATGAATAGTCCTGGCAGAGAAAGCCTCAGACGGGGCAAGTGAAAATGCCTCAAGAACATTCAGCATCTCCACAAGCGCAACGCCTCCGGCACTCGGCGGGGGCATTGAGATGATTTGATACCCGCGGTAGGTTCCCCTAATCGGGTCTCTGAACACAGAATGATAACTATGCAAATCTTCTTCATCAATAAGTCCGTGACCTCGCCGCATCTCTTCAACGATAAGCTTTGCTGTTTCTCCTTCGTAGAAGTCTTTCCTTCCAAGCTCAGCAATTCGTTTTAAGGTCCGAGCAAGGTCAGTCTGGACAAGGGTATCGCCGGGCTCGTATGGCTTGCCATTCTTTGTAAAGATTTTTGCTGTTGAAGGGAATTTTTTGATCTCTTCAAATGATCCCCTCAGTGCGGTTGCGAGATGTTCGTTAACTACGAAGCCGTTTTTGGCAAGTGCAATTGCGGGACTGAGAACTTCGCGGCGAGATTTTGTCCCAAATTTCTCAAGCGCGGTTAGCAATCCGTCGACTGTACCAGGAACACCGGATGCCAGATGTCCAACCAAGCTCAGACCTTGCACCACATTCCCATTTGTATCGAGATACATCGTACGTATTGCACGGTGAGGAGCCGTTTCCCGAAAATCAAGCGCGAACGTTTTTCCATCTGCAAGTCGGGCTATCATGAAGCCGCCGCCACCGAGATTTCCTGCTTGAGGATAGGTCACAGCGAGAGCAAACCCAACTGCAACTGCTGCGTCGATAGCATTTCCGCCATTTCGCAGCACGTCAACTCCCACCTTAGAAGCGAGTCCGCTTGCGGAGACAACCATCCCGGATTTCGCTTCGACGGGAGCACTTGAGACCTGGCATGTGCAGCGCGGAGAAGTCCACCAGAGGTGGACTGTTGACAACAAAAAAATTGCGAGAAGAAGACAGCTCAGACGTTTCTTCATATTGAATTAATTCTCCGAGAGATTGCTTATTGATTTTTGGAACGATAGCAGCGTTACAAAAGTGTCACGCTCTTTCTGAAATCACTTTAAGTCGTATACTCCGAATACGTCGACCCTGGATACGCTCGACCGAAATCGACAAAGAGTCGGTTCGGATTTCTTCGCCGCGATGAGGGAGATGTCCGAAGAGGGTGAGCACAAAACCCGCAATTGTATCGTACTCTGTCCCTCTTGAAGCAAGTTCCGATCCTGCAGGTGGGAGTTTGATCCCGAGTTCCTTTTCCAGTTCATCGAGTGTTATACGACCGTCGACAAGGAACTCCTTTTCGGATATCCGGGTAATCAGGTTCATAGATTCTTCCTCAGCTTCACCGACAATTTCTTCGAGAATATCCTGAAGCGTGATGATGCCTGCAGTCCCCCCATATTCATCGACAACAATGGCAAGATGAATTTTGTTCTTCTGGAAATCTCTCAGCAGTGCGCGGATCGGCGTTGTTTCAGGGACGAACATCGGTTCACGTAGAAGTCGAGAGATGTCAAGTTTTTCCAGTCGTTTTTTATTCGGGAGGTATTTCAGAATATCTTTGGCGTAGAGAACGCCTACAATATTGTCAATCGAGTCCTTGTAGACCGGTACGCGTGAGTATCCTGATGCACGGATAAGCTCAACAATCTCCAGCGGCGGTGTCGTAAGCTGAACAGCCACCATATCAACCCGCGAGGTCATAATCTCTCGGACTTTCACATCGTGGAAGTCAATCACTCCGTGTATGATCTCACGCTCATGCGCGTACAGCGTGCCGCGTTCGGTTGCAACGTCGGCAAGAAGCTTAATTTCTTCATCTTCAAGGGGAGCAGCTGTTCGAGATCGAATTCGTTTTCCAAGTTGCAAGCTCAAAAATGCTGCTGCTTCAGAAAATGGGTAGAGAATCACGGCGATGACGAGTAAAATTAGAGCTACCGCAGATGCAAATCGTTCAGCATTGTGTGCCGCCAGTACCTTCGGAGTGATTTCTCCCAATAATAAAACCACAATGGTGACGACGACAACTTCAACTGCAAGTGCGATGGATACATCAAACCGATGTTTCGCAGCAATATCAAGAGCAAGGAATGCAGCGATGATTGCGATGCTTGTGTTAACTACCGTATTGCCAATGAGGAGCATTGAGAGGAAACGATTTGGATGGTGAAGGAACCATGCCACTATGCGATCGCGTGTAGAGTGGCTTGAGGCAAAGCGCACCCGAACTGAGGCGGGGAGAGAAAAATATGCAACCTCAGATCCTGAAAAAAGAGCTGAGAACGCAAGAAGTACAACGAGCCCGATGTAAGGGAGAATTGATACCATGCCTGCGTGCTACGCGCAAGACAAGAAATTAACTGCAAGCTCGGAGGTTAAAGGAAATCTTATGGGTGCAGTTAACAAGCACGAGCTTGCGTTTTGAGATTCTTCTCTCATGAGAGAAGCAGTAGGGAGGGGACCCATTCCACTCGGCTCAGCGGAGTGGGTCCTCCTTCGTTTGAAACCTTCATCAATAATTAGATATTTCCCTCCCCCGTTGTCACGAGCACGCAGCTACTGGTACCTTTGACCAGCTGCGAAGAAACGGGTTCTTCGATAAGCTGCCTAAAAGGGGAGGTCCTCTTCAGGCCCACTTTCTGGCAGAGCTTCCCCCTTGTCCACATCTTCTATTTCCGTTTCGGGGGCTCCAGGTCGCCCACCAAAAAGAATGATGTCATCAGCTACAATTTCCGTCACGTATCGTTTGACGCCGTTTTTGTCGTCGTACGAACGGGTGCGAATTTTCCCTTCAACATAGACCTTGTTCCCTTTCTTGAGGTACTCATTCGCGATTTCCGCCAGCCTCCTCCAGGCAACAATGTTGTGCCACTCAGTGTGTTCCTGTTGATTCCCGTCCTGGTCTTTCCAGCGTTCTGTGGTTGCCATGGTGAAATTTGCGACAGCAACGCCACTGGTGGTGTAGCGAATCTCAGGGTCTTTCCCAAGATTGCCGATCAGCGTGACTTTGTTCAGACTTTTCGACATACTGCTGTGCCCTCCTATTTTATGGGATTATGTTTGAGTATACGAGAAAATTTCTTCAGAGTCAAGTCAGAGGAATCCATCCGAGACTAAATATGAATCGAAAACAAGTATACATGATGGACAGTGAGAATGTAAAGGGTGTTTCTGAAAAGTGCAATATCGGTGATTCTTTCAGATCCATTTCCATTTAGAAAAAACTTCTCAACGGAACTTAAGGGTGCCCTCTCATAGAAAACGTTCTTTATTGGTTCGCCAACGGTAATTGCTGAATCGTCGACAATAAAGACCACGGAATCTGCTGCAGCGATCCCGCGAACTCCGTGAAAGATTCCGCTGCCATAGTCGCCAATAAAATTTCCCATTTGATCAAAGAGCACAACCCGATCGCCATCGCTGACAAGAACAAGCTGATTTGCCTGAAGCCGAACACGATTAGGCTGGAGAAGTCTCCCTTTGCCAGCATCGTACCCACCAAGAGAGCGTACATAGCTGCCATCGGTGGCAAACTTCAGTACGCGCTGAAGTTGCCCATCAACTACGTACAGCTCACCCGATGACGAAACGGCAATGCTTACAGGAAATCCAAAACGATCGGCTCCCGTCTCAAACCAAGTGCTCAGAGTCGAAAGGTGCGCAAGCTGCCTGTCATATCGCTGTACACGGTGGTTCCCGTAATCGGCAACAAACACATCAAGTCCGCTGGGAACGCTGACATCCCGGGGGTCAGCAAATTCCACATCACTCCAACCATATCCCTCAAGACTTGCCACGAGCTTGCCTCGAGAAAATTTCTGAAGTGAATTTCTCCCACGATCAATGATATAAACGTCACCGAGTGGATCAGCAGCTATAGCTACAGCTTCTTCGAAATCACCGAAGCTCCCCTGAAACACGAACCTCAGTGAATCACGTGGAGCAGCTTTGCTGTGAAAGAGCACAAAGAGCATCGCCACAGCTATGGCTGAGGTTGAAAAGCCTGTTTTCTTAATCATAGCCTGAATAAAGGCACCTATCCCTCATGTTTTCAACCTGTGGGAAGTCAACATACTAAAATAGAGTGTAGATAAATGGCGCCAGGGCTGAGCCTTCGGTGAGCACCACTATTAACCCAAGCAAAACGAGAATCAAAATGATCGGTCCGAGCCACCACCTCTTACGTGCACGCATGAAAGCCCAGATTTCTCGAACAATGTTGAAGCGCGAGAAAAACGATGAGAGAAATGACATCTTCCGCCTCCTACACACTTATGGGTTGCTCAGGGATTTGTTGCCATGTCTCTGCAATAAGGATCCCGTTGAGTTGTTCTTTTTCCACAACGAAACTTCCTATAACAAGATCATCCATATTTGTTCTCATAAAGCAGCGGAATGCATCCTGCGGTGTACAGACGATCGGTTCACCTCGGACATTGAAAGAGGTGTTGATGATGGCTGGACAACCTGTGCGACGTTCGAATTCTTTAAGCAAATCGTAGAAGAGAGGATTCTCATCTCGACGCAAGGTCTGGAGTCTGGCAGACCCGTCGACGTGGGTCACCGCTGGCAGCGCGGTGCGATCGCGTGCGGTAGCAACGAACAACATGTAAGGACTTGGCTGATCCCAATCGAAGAATTCTGCTGTCCGTTCCTCAAGAATCGTTGGTGCAAAAGGTCGAAAGCTTTCGCGGAACTTGATCTTCAGATTGACCCGCGATTGGTTTTCTGGATTACGAGCGTCAGCGATGATGCTCCGGTTTCCCAGCGCACGCGGACCAAACTCCATCCTTCCTTGGAACCATCCGATCACTCGCTGCTCAGCGATTTTCCTTGCCGTTTCAGATATAAGATCCTCTCGACTGAGTTTGCGAAATGGGACGCCGAGTTTCCTTAAGTACGATTCGATCTCCTCGTCGGAAAATTCAGCTCCCAAGGACGCGCTTTTAAATACGAAATTTCTCTCATGTCCGAGAACCATGTTGTATACATAGTACGCTGCTCCAACAGCGCCCCCCGCATCGCTTGCTGCTGGTTGGATAAAAATTTCTTTGAACGGGACGCGCCTTTTTACTTCGCTGTTCGCTACGCAATTTAATGCAACTCCCCCAGCCATGGCAAGGTTCCTTATATGAGTCTGGTCGTAAAGGTATTGAGCCATCCTGACGACAATCTCGTTCGTCACAAATTGAATTGACGCAGCGATATCCTTATGAAATTGCGTCAGCTTACTTTCCGGTTGGCGTGGTGCTGCGCCGAACAACTCGTGGAAATGGCGATTTGTCATGGTGAGGCCATAGTCGTATCCAAAGTACCGCATGTTTAATTTGAAACTCCCGTCGTCTTTCAGCGAAACAAGATGATTGAAGATGACATCGGAGTAAATCGGCTTTCCATATGGTGCCAACCCCATTACCTTGTACTCATCGCTGTTGACTTTGAATCCAAGATAATATGTGAATGCGGAGTAAAGCAGCCCAAGGGAATGAGGGAATTGAAGCGACTTCAAAATGGTGATCGATCGATCTTTTCCAATGCCAATTGTTGCTGTATCCCATTCGCCGACACCATCAATTGTCAATATGGCTGCTTCTGGAAACGGGGAAACCAAAAAAGCGCTTGCAGCATGCGACATGTGGTGTTCAGCGAAGAGAATCGGGCCAGTGTACCCAAGTTTGCTCCTGATCAGCTGCGGTATCCACAGCTTCTCCTTTAACCAGACCGGCATGGCTTTCAAGAAAGAGGGGAGACTTCGGGGGAATGTGGCTAGATATGTTATTAGAATTCGCTCAAACTTCAGGAGTGGCTTGTCGTAGAAAGCAACGTAGTCAATGTCCTTTGCAGTGGCGTTTGCCTCGCGTAAACAATATTCTATGGCATGAATCGGAAAATCTTGATCGTGTTTGTTCCGAGTGAATCGCTCCTCCTGTGCTGCGGCTATAAGTTCGCCATCACGAACAATTGCTGCCGCCGCATCATGGTAAAAGCAAGATATACCGAGGATGATCATGATTTCTTAGAACTGATGCTGACTTCCCTCAAAGGACGTATCGATCGGTGGTTTCTCCTTCCAGTAAGTTTTCTCTGCTCCACGGCGAAACCGGCGATCCAGAAGGTCGCGCCCGATGATTTTCATGAACAGTCCTGCCGTCCCGATAATGAGCACGTATGCCAGTGTAAGAACAATGCGAGTATTTAGCCATCCCAATGCGCGGGCAAATCTCATCCACAGGCGCTTTATGATAATGAAAAAAGTTTTCATTGACGCTCTGACGCTAAGTGCTGAAGAAATGCAAGTGCTGCTCGGTGATTAGGATTAATTGCGAGAATCTGTTCCATTTCTTTCCTTGCCAACTCTTTTTCACCAATTTTGTTGTAGACGATTCCGAGTGTATACATGGTCATCAGGCGCACATCCGTTGTCATCTTCACACGTGCGATCTGATCAATTGACAATGCCTCCTGAAGATGATGAATTGCATCAGCGTTCTTTCCTTGTTGCGCGTACAATACGCCCAGACGGAGGTGAACAAATTGAACGTTCTGCAGCGTCAAGGCTCTAAGATAAAGCTGTTCAGCTTTATTGTAGTCTTTCATCAATACTTGCATATCGCCAAGAAGCATAAGGGGGTGATAATACAGATAGAGTTCCTTTGCAACGGTTTCATACTCCTTCGCTGCAGCAGCGATGTTCCCCTCTTTGATCTCTTCATTTGCCATAGTGTAGTGGGCGCCTTCCCAGCTCAATGCTTCTTCACAAAATTGAAAAGCAATTTGCTCAACCGTGGTTTTCGGTTCGTATGTGAATGTTCCGCTTGGATTCTCCTTGAATGGCCAGGCACTTCTGAGAATGTGCACCCTGATATTGGCTGAGACGGTGTCCAGAGCTGTAAACGGTGCCATCGATAGGAAGGTGTCATCAGGAGGAAGCGTCTGAGCTACGTCACTTCTCAGTTGATCTTTTTCAAGATGTATTACTAGAGACGCATAGGCTTTCCCCATAAGAAAATAGCCAAGGAGATTGGGATGCAAATGCTCGATAATAAGATTGCTGCCGATGATCCCGTGTGGTGAGTTAGCCGAATAGATGCTGTCAAGATCGACGATTGGCACGCCACGTTCCATGCAAATAGCTCGCAGTAGATCATTGAACTCGGATGACGCCCTGAAGCGCAGTGCATCAAGATCCCGAGCACGAATGAATTCACCGCGTGCTTCGTCAAATCGGTTAAGACTCCAAAGGCACTGAGCGCGGCGGTAATGTGCATCTGCGCGCATGGTGTCGAGATTTATAGCCTCTGTGAATTTCTGGAGCGCTTCTTCGACACGATGGGCGTTCAGCAACTGCACACCGGCTAAATAAAGTTTTTCCCATTTGGCTTGAACTGAGTCAGGCGCTCCAGGACTAAATACGGAAATGAATGGAGGGAGGTCTTTCTCATTGCTGGCAACTGTTGTGAATGCAATTGGAACGCCTCGCGCTTTTGCAAGGTCGATCATCTCGTTGATATTGCCAGCGTACATCTTGCGGGCTAATAGATAGAGGTTGCTTCCCATTGGGATTTCTCTATCTCGAACCATGCGCTCAAGGAACGTAGCTCTGCGCGTCGCTTTTTCTTTTGGTGCAAAAAGATTTTCGACCCAGAGAACTACATTGCGGACAAGCTCAAATGTTCGGAGGTTGCGAAGCCACATATAGAAGTGCAAGAACGCTCTGTTCTGCCCCAGATATTCTGTCGATGCAACGCCGTATGTCCCGTAGAATTCATTGTGACCTGAGTAGACGATGAGTAGATCAGGCTCATAGTTCAGGACGTTCTTAACGAGGTCGACGATGACGGTGCTTGAAATGGCAGGGATCCCAAGATTAATGATTTCAAATTTTCTTTGCGGATACATCGCCTCCAATCGTTGGCGCAGAAAGCGAGGTGCGTTGATGTTCTCGGGGTAAGGATAACCATACATCGTCGACTCCCCAATGCAGAATACTCGTATAGTTGCAGGCTGCTTTTGCACACGGAAAAGCTCAGGGTATGGCTCAGGCACGCTGACATTGTGTGATGCAAAGTAGCGCTGTGAGATCAAGGGATTAATTTGGTAGTATTTCTGTCCCTGAAATTGTCTGACGAGGACAAACTCGTGGAGCTCCTTTTCGTAGCCAACAGCTCTAAGAAAAAGCTCTAACAAGAGGAAGAAAATAATCGGCACGAGGAGAAGAACAAAGCTAAACCACCATCGACTTTTCCCGGACACCTTTTCCATCGCAGCATTACTCTGATTATTCACTGAGGGCATGTTTCTGGCCAATTATCACAAAGAATCCCCCCTCCTGAGATTGTGTTACTGCCCATGCGATTTGACGCAGATAGTGCTCAATCGGCGAGCCACGGCGGTGAGGGACGAAAAGTTGTTCGTCAGCTCTGAACTCCTCGGTCAGTGTGATCTTTGGGACGGCATTCAAAAACATGACGCCCTCTTCGTCGAACCATCGGAGAACTTCATCAACTGTGTGTGAGGTTTCATGAGGATGATAATACTGGTCCATCAACCAGATGATCTTCCTCTCTTCACTCAGCTGGCTGTTCCGCAATTTAGCGTCAAAGATTCTTGCACCTCGACCTATAGTGCGGAAGAGCAATTTCCTCAGTTTCGTTCCTATCCTTCCCAGCCGATTGTATAGACCGACGACAATAAACCCTTTTGGTTTCAAAAGCTCCACAAGGCGCTTAAATCCACCCCTCGGATCAGCAGTGTGATGGAGCACGCCGTTGGCAAGGATGACGTCAAAGCTCGATGGTAGAAATGGGGGATAAAATAGGTCCCCCTGAAGAAAAGAGGCGTGTGGAATACTAAACCGTTCACAGAATTCTGCTCCTTTTCTCAGCGAGGCGAATGACAGGTCCATCCCGATCACAATTCGTTTTGCCAATCCAAGGACGTTGACAAGTTGACCAGTTCCGCATCCAACGTCAAGGACACGAGCGCCGTAAGGTATTTGCGCTTCGAGAAGCGCAGCATATTTCCCCTGCCGGGCACGTTGAAAAAGCGCATCCAGCGTATCGAACTCACCATAACCCGGGAATGAATACGTCTCATAAAATTTCTGAACACGGAGAGTTGTCTTTTCAATTGCAGAGCCCATATCTTCCGAAATATACAAAATCAGCAAGGAATTCAAAATCACAGTGAAAAGGACGCGCTACCGAAGCTGCCTTTGCCATTGCTCATCTTTGATTTCTCCCCGTGCAGTGGAGTGAAGCAATCGATAGTCCCCGTACCCATTGATATCTCCGAAAATAAACTGAACTCGCTCTCCTTCCTCAGCAGCTTCATAGATCCAGATTTCGTACGGCTTCATCTCATCGGAACTGGGATGGCGTTCAATGTCCTGTGGCTTTCCGTATTGGAGTAGCACTCGTCCTCGGTCAGTTTTCCAACCCGGGGTGCTAAGATATCGGAAATAAGTATTCGCATACTCCACACGGTTCAGATAATCGCTGCGAAATTCACCCGGTGACCGCGCTGGATTTGGATTGTGCTTAGACCAAAACTGCGCAAGAAAGGCACGCTTCGGCATTGCCCCTTGAAGCCTGCCGAATGCTTGTTCATCATCTCTGGAGGCAATATACTTCGCCTCTGAGAACTCTTCATCAAGTTGGGTTTCGGACATAGTTGCAAATTCACTGGCAAGAACCTCACCGGATGAAACAAGCCCGTGTTCACCAGAGGCAATTATTGAAGGGTTGAACACAAAGAATTTCTTACGAGCAGTTGCAAGAACGTTTTTAAGGGAATCAAGAACATCCAATCGAAGATAGTAAACACCCGTAGGCAGAGACAAAATGTTCACTGTCCCAACTTCGGCACCCGCATCAAGGGTTTTCTTTCTGCGGATTTCCTTGACACGAATCGATGCAACCGGGTTGTTCCTGAAGTCTTCCACGGAGCAGCGGATGAAAAATATTGTACCAGGGACGTGGTCGAAGACATTGTATAGCTCCGCGTAGTAGTAAACTACTGGCACTTCTTTAGAATAGACTCCTCCTGGGTTGGGCACGAGGCTCAGCGTCCCTCTCATGAAGTTCCCTCTTTCGCCCGGAAGAATTTGTCTAATCGATGAACAAAGCTCAATTGAGCTCCACGCCAGTGCCTCTTTTGCCGGTGTCGTAACTACAATAGGGAAACTTATACTATCAAGTCTTCCTGCACCTTCTACAGAACGATAATAAAGGTTTGCTCTATAGGAACCGGGTTCCAGGTTCAGCCTCAATTCATCGAGGACACTGCTTGTTGGAGAGATAGCTGTTGTGTCAGATGCATGTGACTCAATCTTCCATGCTTTTGATACAACAAGTTCTCCAGTTGCTCTCTTGATGGTGAGAGCCATGAGTCCGGACCCTATGAATTTTCTGCTCCCCTCATCCCATTGGAATGATAAGGCGCTTTGCGGCACGGCGAAGAAAAGCTCAACATACATTGAATCTGTGCTGCCTGCCGCGGGAGGTTGGACCCTGTGCTGAAAGACAGCGTAATCTGCCTCCAGTTGTACGCGCTGTGGTATGTCTGATTTTGTTTGACTATGGAGTTCAACTCTCGATGTTATGGTGCACATTAATGCGGCTACAATGAAAAACGATGGTCTGCCTCTCATTTTCATCACCTCAGGTTGCTTACAGATACAATATACAACGAAGGAAGCAAATGTGCATTCTCGCTGCTGAATATCTGGATTTTCTGGAGCAAAGGTCTAAGAAATTCATCAGGAAACAATGTTTGCAAAACTCCTCAACTTTTTCAGAGTAGATAGAATTAGCAGCCCCCTTTGCGATTCATATAAACACAATGAGCTGCTGTATAGGATGATATCGATGTTTTAGTAATCCTGCTTCAGAATGTGTATATAAACGAAATCCTTGGTTCAACTCGAACTTGCTTTTTGAGCTGTCCGTTTTCTTCAGTGAATGTCCACTGGTAGAACATCGAGACTAGGAGGAAGGGATACGGTTTATATCCGAGTATGGCTGAGAGAAGTGAGCCCGGCAAGGTGAATGCTTCACGGAAATTTGCAAATCGATTCTTGTCGTACGCTGCTTCCGCATAGACAGAAGGGAAAGACCGTGGCAATCGCGCCCCGAGGTGTAGTTGATTTCTGTAGGAGGCTCCATCAATAGTCTGAAGCGCTCCCACAATTTCAATTGCTCCAATCACATTTGCGCGCAGTTCACCGTAGATTCCTGCCCTTGAAACGGAATCAGAGACAAGCTGTGCTATTTTACTATTGAAATCTGGAGCAGGCTGGTAACGCTCAAGTTCATAGAATGGCCCGAAGTACGATGGGATGAAATGAGCACCGATGAACCTTCTTTCGAGTTTGGCTCCAGCGCGCACAAGTCCTAAGAGCTCTGCGTTCAGGTCAATTCCCACAGCTTGTCCGCTTCCGAACTTTGCAATTTTTGCTGCCTGGGCGTAAATAGAAGAATTCAGCCATGCCATGTTGAGAACTGGCAAGCCGATGTCTGCACCGTAAATTGCAATGTGTCCTGTGTCGCGAACGGTTGGTGTAATTCTGACAATACCGGCGTTCTTATTGAGATCCGTGACATATGATAGACCTATATCAAGGTTTCCAATGATTGGGATATCGCCTGCAGAGGTAAACCTGAGAGGTCTCACGAATGCTCGTCCACCTACAATGCTTAATTCGTTGAAGTCGCTGTAGATTCCTTCAAACCCAATATGTGTGAAGTCAAATGCAAACTCTGTCCCAAGCTTGCGGTATTCGTAACTTGGACTGTTCGTATACCACTGCATGATGATGCCATGGCCCAGCGTGACCATGTTCAAGATTCCAATACGCGCGTAGATTGGATCATGTTTCATTCCGTAGCGGATATAGCGGATCATCCGGAAATAGTCGTACGGCTCTTTGAAATCCTGGTTTCGGAGTTTTCCTTCCGGAGAAAATCTCAAATTTACGTCAAATCCAACACCGATTTTCCCGAGTGAAAATTCCGGTGAGAGATTGACCAAGTAGTATGGCTGATTATCGATCCATGTCACTCCAAATCCGCCAGTGAAATAATTACCTGTTTCTCGTTCAGCCCATGGAACATACATCTGTGCGTGTGCAAGGGAGCCAAAGAGAATCAGCATTGGAACTGAAATGGCTAAACGACGCATTAGCACCTCCTTTTGTTTGCGTGTTATTCTTCTGCTCTGACTTCAACAAGTATGTTTGTGAACGATCGACGAATCTCAATAGCTGCAATGATGACTCCAAGAAGAAGCGAGACCATACCAAGAAGAAAAATTAAGAGAGGAATTGCCGCGGAGACCTCCGCGGGAGCAAGGAGAACCGCTGCAATGCCGAGTGAACTTACAATGAAGAAAATTACTCCGACAATGAGGAACAACAACGCATCGCGAAGCATTTTGCCTCGCGTGAGAAAGGCATCAAGTTGCTTCTGGATGCTTCGCAGCCGTATCACCTCAAGATACTCAAGTTCCTTCTTTTCGGTCGATGCTTTGAGCAATCTTCGCCGTTCCTCATTGAGAAGACGAATTCTATTGTTCACGGCAGCGTACCGATTGACAAGAGCAAGGAATATCAGCCCCGAAGCGGAGATCATCAACGCAGGTGCGAGAATGCTTTGAATAATTTCTGTTGGATATGACGCTGCAATCATATTGTTGGCTGTTAAATTTGACCATGGGTTCTGATGTATTACTATACGATACGGTTTTCTGCGGAGAAATGAAAATTAAAAATGGCGAGTGCGCGTGCTCGTCGTATCAGACGAGAATCCGTTGTAATTTGCGTAAACCCCCGGTACTTGTTCCGAGATCGCCTCTGGAATTTTCCTATGTTTAAACGGTGTTTTGCATTTCGGAAATGGCTTTGGTAGATTTTTAAGATGTAGGTTGAGACAGTTTTAATGTATAACATCTGGGATACAATTGCTGCGATATCAACACCGCCGGGTGAAGGTGCCCTGGCAATTGTTCGTATCAGTGGAAAAGAGTCAATTGCCATTGCGGAGAAGCTTTTTCGAGGGAGAGCATCGCTTTCAACGGCTGCGACGCATACAGCCCACTTTGGCAATTTTTTCTCACCTTCTGGAGAGATCATAGATACAGTCGTGGCGACGCTGTTCCGCGCACCCCATTCTTATACTGGGGAAGACTTGGTAGAGTTCACAACTCATGGTGGGTATCTTATCTCTCGTCGCGTCCTTGAAGGATTGCTTCAGCAAGGTGCGCGCCTTGCCCGCCCCGGGGAGTTCACACTTCGGGCGTTTCTTAATGGCAAACTTGATCTCGCTCAAGCTGAAGCTGTCGCTGACTTAATTGCAGCTCGCACGGAGGCATCTCGTCGTGCATCCTTACGGCAGCTGCAAGGGGCGCTATCAAACGAAATTCGCCGTCTCCGTGACAGTCTTGTTGAGCTCTGCGGACTCCTCGAAGTTGAACTTGACTTTGCGGATGAAGATTTAGAGTTCGTTGATCGCCGCGAACTCAAGGAGAAATTTGAGTCCACTATAGAAGAACTGAGTCAGCTTCTGTTATCCTATTCTTCAGGTAAATTGATTCGCGAGGGGGTTCGTGTGGTTATTGTAGGGAGTCCTAACGTAGGGAAATCGAGCCTCTTGAACGCACTGCTATGCGAAGACAGGGCAATCGTGAGCACAATCCCGGGCACTACTCGAGACACGATAGAGGTAGACCTTGCCATTGAAGGCGTTCTCTTTCGAATTGTAGACACAGCCGGTCTTCGAGAAAGTGTTGACGAGATTGAACGCGAGGGTGTTCGGCGCGCTCATCGACAAATCAGCTCAGCTGATGTGGTCTTAATTGTTATTGACCAATCCCGCCCGCTGCTGGAAGAAGAGGTCAATCTGCTGCACCGCCTGCAAGCTGAACTCAAGGGGGAAATTCGAACCGTAGTGGTATGGAACAAATCTGATCTCCCTTCCGCTGAGGGATGGAAAGTGACTAATGCCGATTTATTGAATGGATGTCCTGATGTCAAGGTTTCTGCACTGACCGGCGACGGTATTGATAACCTGAAGAAATTGCTCCTTGAAATTTCTGTCGGCGATGTGCGTGCTTCCGAGGCACACCCGATGTTGGTGTCGGCGCGTCACAAAGAGGCTGTTGAACGCGCTTTAAACTCGCTCCACCAGAGTTTGCAAAGTTTGGAGAAGGGAGAAAGCGGAGAATTCATTTGCGTTGACCTTCGAGCAGCTATCGATGCACTTGGAGAGATTATTGGTGTTGTGACAACCGATGATATCCTTGATACTATTTTCTCAAGGTTCTGTATAGGAAAGTAATGTTTCACGTGAAACAATGGGGAAATTGATCCGAAATACCTACGATATTGTCGTCATAGGTGGTGGACATGCAGGAATTGAGGCTGCACTTGCAGGGGCACGAATGGGATGCTCCGTTCTCATGATAACGATGGATAAACGTGCCATTGGGAGAATGTCGTGCAATCCCGCTATCGGAGGAACTGCAAAGGGGCATCTTGTCCGAGAAATCGATGCTCTCGGTGGAGAAATTGCAAAGATCGCTGATTCAACGGGGATTCATTTTCGAATGCTTAACAAATCTAAGGGACCTGCTGTCTGGTCGCTTCGAAGCCAAAATGACCGTCAATGGTACTCAGAAGAGGCACGCCGACGTATCGAAACTCAGGAAGGTTTGGATCTGACAGAAGCAAATGTACAGTTTATTGCTGTTGAAAATGGCAAGGTTGTTGGGGTTTCCCTTGGAAATGGGACCGAAGTAAAATGCCGCACCATCATTATAGCAGCCGGAACGTTTCTTAATGGGGTCATGTATACGGGTATTGAAAAAAGGATTGGCGGCAGATACAACGAACCGGCTTCCAGTGGACTTACAGAAACCCTGGAAAGCCTCGGATTCGTAAGTGGCAGACTGAAGACCGGCACGCCACCACGAATTGACAAGAATTCTATAGATTTTTCGAAGGTTGAGGAGCAACTTCCAGATGATCCACCAGAACCCTTCTCATTTCAAACTGAGCGTATTCTTCAACGCCAGATCTCGATGTACTTGACATACACAAACCCTGAGACTCACGCTATACTTCGTAAAGGGTTTGCTTTATCACCACTGTTCACGGGGCTAATAAAGGGAAAAGGACCTCGGTATTGCCCCTCCATCGAAGACAAAATTGTCAGATTTTCTGACAAGGAAAGGCACCAGATATTCCTCGAGCCTGAAGGTTATGATACAAATGTCGTTTATGTGAACGGATTCTCAACAAGCCTTCCGGCTGAAATTCAACTTGAGGGTCTGAGAAGTATTCCTGGACTTGAAAACGTCAAAATGCTCCGTCCAGGATACGCAGTGGAATATGATTTTTTCCCTCCAGAACAGTTAAAGCTCACGCTGGAAACAAAACTTGTGGATGGACTTTTCTTTGCTGGACAGATTAATGGGACATCGGGTTACGAGGAAGCTGCAGCTCAAGGGATCATTGCTGGAATCAATGCTGCCTTGAAAGTGAAAGGGGAGGATCCGTTTACACTTAGAAGGTCTGAGGCTTACATAGGTGTTCTGATCGACGATTTGGTCAACAAAGGGACGGACGAACCGTACCGGATGTTCACCTCAAGGGCTGAATATCGTCTCCTGCTCCGCCAGGACAATGCAGACCGAAGATTGATGAAATATGGCTACAAATTTGGCCTCATTCCACAACATGTCTATAACCGCCTAATTTTGAAGGAGCAACTCATAGCTGATACCAAAGAATATTTCTATTCTCACTCTCTATCCCCCCAGGAAGTTAACAGCTACCTTGAAAAGGCGGGAACAGCACCTCTGAGCCAGAACGAAAAGATCGCTCAAATTATAAAGCGAAATGAGGTCAATATTGCTGACTTCCTCAGGATCGAGGCGATGCGCTCTCGTCCAATTGTGCAGCGGCTCTTGAACATGCCTGATGCGATGCGCCAGGTAGAAATTGAGCTGAAATACGATGGCTATATTCAGCGGCAGATTGAGCAGGTAGAGAAATTTGCCGTCTACGAAGAAATGGAAATCCCGGAGAATTTTGATTATAAGCGCGTTCCTTCCCTTTCTACTGAAGGGCGAGAAAAATTGCAAAGAGTACAAGCACGGTCAATTGGTCAGGCTTCTCGTATCTCAGGTGTTTCTGCAGCAGATATTTCTGTTTTAATGATTTATCTCCGAAGGTAACGTTTCACGTGAAACAAGTGAATGTGCAGGTTTCTCCAGGTCTCCGAGTTTTTACTATTCTTCAAAAGAATGGTATTGCCTTAGAAGAGAGTAAGAAAGAGGCTCTCTCCCATTTCGTTGAGCTTCTTCTTGAATGGAATAAGAAAATAAATCTGCTCTCACGGCGGGATGCGCCGTTCGTGTGGGAGCACCATATCCTGCATTCACTTGCGCCGGTTCTTCTTTTTTCCTTTGAAAGAGTCAGAACCATCATGGATGCCGGTACTGGCGGCGGGCTTCCTGGCATACCATTGGCGATCGTACTTCCGGACGTGGAATTTTACCTAATTGATTCTGTCGCAAAGAAGGCTGATGCCGTCAGAACTATGGTCAGTGAGCTCAAACTTGAAAATGTGCAGGTACTTTGCTCACGGGTCGAGAAGCTATGTGCAACTGAACTCGGGCTTAAGAACCTCGACGGAGTTGTCGCAAGGGCTCTTGCCCCCCTAAGAGATGTTGTACGATGGACCCGGCATTTGCTCCCTGCTCTCACTCCCTCAACATTATCTGGAAAAGAGACTGCTCGAGAATACCAACGTAAGATCACGCTTGACCGGGGGTTCTTGCTTGTTTTCAAGGGTGGAGACCTGACGAGAGAAATTGCAGATGCGAAGCGGCTTACCTACCCTATTTCTGTACAAGAATTTCCTCTGAATTTCCCGGGCAGTGAATTACTAAGTTCAGTGGATAAGAAAATCGTCATTGTTACCTTTTACATAGGAGTATCATGACTGATAGGGAAAAAGATCTTTTCGAGCAGTTGAAGAGACTTACCACGGAGCAAAGGAATCCAGCGAGCATGGACATTGATGCCAAATCGGTTGAAGAGATTCTCTTAATAATTAACAGTGAAGATAAAAAGGTTGCTCCCGCAGTTGAGAAAGAAATTCCTTATATCGCTCAAGCTGTTGAAATTGTGGTAGAAGCATTGAAGAAAGGGGGGAGGCTTATTTACGTTGGAGCGGGAACGAGCGGACGTCTCGGTGTTCTGGATGCGGTCGAATGTCCACCGACGTATGGCACCGACCCGGAAATGATCCAGGGAATTATTGCAGGGGGGCGAAAAGCAATGTTTCGCGCGGTAGAAGGTGCGGAAGATCATGAAGAAAACGGGGCACGCGATATCGACCTGAAGAATGTAGGCCCGAACGATGTGGTTTGTGGCATTGCAGCCAGCAGGCGAACTCCTTACGTTGTCGGGGCGGTCAAGCGTGCTCGCCAAAGAGGCGCAAAAACATTGTACGTGACAACAAACCCCCGGTCAGAATTCGATCTTGATGTTGATGTTGCAATTTGCCCTGAAGTTGGCCCTGAGGTCATTATGGGGTCCACGAGGATGAAATCCGGAACTGCCCAGAAACTCGTCCTCAATATGATCACGACAACAGCGATGATCCAGCTCGGCAAGGTATATGAGAACATGATGATCGATCTTCAAATGACAAACAAAAAGCTTATCGAACGCTCAAAACGGGTTGTGATGACCGTCACTGGCTGTTCATATGAAGAAGCTGAGCGGGTGCTTAAGGAAGCCGGGGGACATGTGAAGACCGCTATCGTGATGATAAAAGCCCACGTAGATGCCGCGGAAGCGAAGCGCCGGCTTGAAAAAAGCGGGGGATTTGTGAGAAAGGCTATTGAGGATGACACTCGAGGAGATTAAAGGGATTGTCAAACAGACAACTGCGTTCCAGAGTCTTCTGCGCCGACTTGGTGAAACTAAAAAGGGGGAACAAATCGGCATTGCAGATGCTCCCAATTCTCTCTGGAGCATAATTCTCTCGCTTCTCCTCGAAATGTCCGGGAAACCTCTTCTCGTCATCGCATCGACGTTCGAAGAAGGAGAGAAGATGAGGGATGATTTCGTGCATTTGCAGTGTGAAAATCTCTGTTTCTTTTCTGGCAGGACAGTCAACATAAATGACGCTATTTCGCAATTTTCCACGGATGACATCGAGGCTCTCAGGCTGGCATGGAAGAAGGGGATTTTTCTTATAGTCACAACGAAGGAGGCGTTAGATATTCATCTCCCCTCTCCTGAAGAGTTTGGGCAAGCCATAAAAGTTCTTAGTCGAACGGCGACTGCCGTTTTTGAAGAATTCCTCAATTGGCTACCTGAACACGGATTTGAGCGAAAGAAGTTCGTTGAGACCCCAGGGGATTTTGCTGTCCGCGGTGGAATCATCGATGTCTTCCCATTCATTGGTGAACACCCGCTTCGCATCGAATTTGCCGGTGACACCGTCGAATCGATCCGTGAATTTGATCCACTTTCTCAACGATCCATTAAAGAAATACAAAGCGCTGAAATCGTTGCGCGTGTAAGCACTGAGCACACTGCGGAGCCCTCCACCGCGACCACGATTCTAAATTACATTCCATCAGAAACAATTATTGCCCTGAGCGACGAAACGCTGCTTAGCGCCGACCATCTTGGAATTTCCTCCCCTATTCGGGAGCAGCTTCAGCAGCATGTTCAAATTGTGCGACACCTGGTGAGCATTGATGAAGAGAATCTGCTATTCATTTCGTTTCAGAGCTCTTCTCAACCTGCATTCAATGGGAGCGTGAGAGAACTTCATCGACACCTTGCTAATTTAAAGATGAACAACGTTGAGATTTTTCTACTTTGCGAGGAAATCTCATTTGGAGAGCGGTTGAAAGAACTTCTTGAGGAAATCCCCGGAAACGATAGTCAGTATTCAGACCTCGATTTTCATATTGTTGTTCCATCACTTCATCATGGATTTTTCCTTGGGGCTGATCGGATTGCTATTTATGCGGAACACGAAATTTTCGGGCGACGGCAGGCGTCCCGAGTTGACGGCATGCCCCGCAGGGCAAACTTATACGGACTTTCTCTTAGAGATGTCAGCACGCTTCACCCAGGTGACTTTGTTGTTCATGTCGATTACGGCATAGGGAAGTTTGTTGGACTCGAGAAGATCCGCGTTCATGGTGTTGAACAAGAGAGCGTGAAGCTTCTCTATGCAGAAAACGGTGTTCTCTATGTGAATTTGAATTTTCTCAATAGAATTCAGAAATACTCCTCACGCGATGGCGTTGTTCCGAAGCTCAGCGTTCTGGGGAGTCCAGATTGGGAAAGGCTCAAGAATCGAGCGAAGAAGCGAATCAAAGAGCTTGCACGGGATTTGATTCGACTGTACGCACGTCGAAAGCACGAGGAAGGATTTGCATTTTCCCCTGATACTCCATGGCAGAAAGAGTTGGAAGCCTCCTTTGTATACGAAGACACTGCTGATCAAGCTCGCGCAACAGCAGAGGTAAAACAGGACATGGAGAACCCGAAGCCTGCAGACCGCCTCATCTGTGGCGACGCAGGTTTCGGAAAGACAGAGATTGCGGTTCGCGCTGCGTTCAAAGCAGTGATGGATGGGAAGCAGGTCGCCCTTTTGGCTCCAACAACGATTCTCGCTCTACAGCACTATCAAACCTTCCTTGATCGCATTGGCAAATACTCCGTTGTCGTTGAGGTCCTTTCCCGATTCCGAACAAAACAGGAACAAGAAAAAATTCTTGAACGCCTGAAGAAGGGGCAGATTGACATCATCATCGGCACGCATCGACTTCTATCGGCGGATGTGAAGTTCAAAGACCTCGGCTTGCTGATCATCGATGAGGAACAGCGCTTTGGTGTTGCAGCAAAGGAAAAGCTTCGAACAATGAAAGCGACCGTTGATACTCTGACTCTCACTGCCACTCCAATTCCTCGCACGCTTCAATTTGCACTTATGGGGGCTCGTGATCTTTCCATTCTATCAACTCCTCCTCGGAATCGCCTGCCGGTGATCACGAAGGTGATGCCGTTTGATATTGCAGTGATTAGGGAAGCCATTCTCCGTGAGCTTCATAGAGGAGGACAGGTGTTTATTGTTGGAGATCGGATTGATTCGCTGGACGATCTTGCAGCCATTCTGCTAAGACATCTTCCCCAGGTTACTTTCGCAATTGCCCATGGACGAATGCGTGCTCACGAGCTTGAAAGGGTGATGATCCGATTCCTTGAGCGCAAAGTGGATGTGTTGGTCTCAACAAAGATAATTGAGTCTGGTATTGATATGCCGAACGTCAATACCATCATTGTTAATCGTGCGGATCGTTTTGGGCTCTCGGAGCTTTATCAACTTCGAGGCCGCGTTGGTCGATCAAATGTGCAAGCCTACGCCTACTTTTTAACGCCCCCATTTTCGACACTGACGCGTGAAGCATTAAGAAGACTTCAAACACTGGAAGAGTTCACTGAATTCGGTGCCGGGTTTGCGATCGCAATGAGAGATCTTGAGATCCGCGGTGCAGGGAATCTTCTCGGCGTTGAGCAAAGTGGGTTCATTGATGGGCTTGGGATGGATTTGTACACGAAAATCCTTGATGAAGCTGTACGGGAATTGAAATCGGAGGAATTTCCGGACCTTTTCCCCGTTGAGGTTGCCGCTTTTCGGAAGGAGACCGATGTGGTTATTGAAACAGATGTGGAAGCTTTGATTCCGGAGTTTTACGTAGATGACATGGCGGAGCGGCTCGACATTTACCGGCGTCTCTATGCGGCGGCCGATGAAGCCGCCGTGGATGAGATCAGTAACGAACTTCTCGACCGGTTTGGCAGGTTCCCCGAGGAAGTTGATCACCTGTTCCAAATTGTGAAGCTGCGATTGCTTGCCCAGAGAGGAGGCTTTGTACGCATTAACATCGCAGGAGAAACTCTCCAGCTTACAATGCCGGGCGTATCGGATAAAGAGTTTTATTCAGGGGAGGTGTTTCAGAGTATCCTTGACGCAATTCATTCCGGCATCCTTTCTGAGGCACAGCTGAGACAGGAAAAAGATCATCTTGCACTTCATATCAATCTTTCCGCTCTATCGGGGAAAGAGAAACTTATGAACGCAGCAAAGATAATCTCCACGATATTAAATGGCAGCCATGCTGTTGCACATCCAGTGGATTAAGAGCGCATGCAGTTCATTTAACATTCCGTCCTTGCTTTTCAGGGCTTCTTTTCTTAACCTTTTTACGATTTAACCATTAGTAATGGAGAAGAAAAGGCGTATGGACCAGATTCGCATGAAAGCTCTCCGACGTGTTCATTCCATGGGGCGTGGTACTTTAGCCCCTTTTCTTGTCGTTGCTTTAGCAATTTTAAGTCTCCCCGGTTGCTCAAAGCCACATAGCGATATCCTTTTAGCAACTGTTGGTCACTCGAAACTTTCTCTCGGTGAATACGAACAGAGCTTCCTCAAGAACAACGGCGGTGTAGAAGCTGCACAGAGGGCTTCAACGGCAGACAAAGAAAAGTTTCTTGATCTTCTCATCAATTACCGGTTAAAGGTTCAAGAGGCACGCGACAGAGGCTACGCTGATAGTGCCGATATCAGGCAAGAGATGAAGAGCTACCGTAAGAGCCTGGCTATGTCTTTCATCCTCGACAAGGAGGTCACTGAGCCAGCACTTAAGGAAATGTACGACCGTCGAAAGACTGAGCTTCGTGCAAGTCATATTCTTGTTCGTCTGACACCCAATGCCTCACCAGAGGATACTCTGGCGGCGTACCGAAAAGCGATGGATATTATCGGTCTCCTCAAAAGCGGACAAGATTTTGGGACGATTGCCCGAAATATGAGCGACGATCCTACGGCAAAGAATAACAGCGGAGATCTATATTACTTTTCCAGTGGGATGATGGTTAAACCATTTGAGGATGCTTGCTATGCATTGAAAAAGGGCGAGATCACTTCCGCCCCCGTGCGGACTGCTTACGGGTATCATATCATAAAAATTACAGATCGCCGTCCTAATGTAAAGGCGATCCGAGCAAGTCATATTCTTATTCGGTTCCCCAATGAGAACCCGACACCAGATGATACCCTGAAAGCATGGAATGAGATTGCGGCTATTGCAGATAGCATAAAAGCTGGCGCTGATTTCGGAGCTATGGCGCGAGCACATTCTCAAGATCCGGGCAGCGCTGAGCAAGGGGGGGATCTCGGATTTTTTGAGCGTCGCCGGATGGTCCCGCAATTCGATGAGGCAGCTTTTAATCTCAAAGTAGGGGAGGTTTCGCCGATTGTTCGCACTCGCTTTGGATATCATCTAATCAAAGTAACGGGAATCGATTCCATCCCCCCATATGCGGCAATGAAAGACGATCTGAGGCGTACCTATCAGCGCTATCGCTTCAGTGAGGACTACCGATCTTACATTGAGACGCTCAAGAAGCGTTATGGATTTGCCACTGATTCGGCAGGCGTGAGCGTTCTTCTGGCACTTCTTGACTCAACTAAAACTACAAGTGACAGCCTCTGGCATCTTCTGCCAACAAGTGAGCAGGCTCACACTCCTGTCTTTTCGTTCTTCACGTCTGGGACAAGCAAACAAGCAGCATACACTGTCGATGTTGGGTCGATCCTTGAAAATCTTGAGCAGAATCAGGAATTCCATAATCTAAAACTGACCCGTGAGAACCTACGTACGATCTTCGATCGTCTCTCGGAAACGGAGTTAATCAATTATCGGACCCGGAATATTGAGGCAGAGTATCCGGAGTTTGCCAAACTTCTCAGAGAATATGAAGATGGCATCATTTTATTCAAGGCTCAACAGGAACATATATGGAAACGCATTGCACCCTCCGACTCTGCGCTCAGGGCTTTTTATGAAAACCATCGCAGTGATTACACTTTTCCTGATCGAGTCCGCTTTGCGGAAATCTTCGTTGCTACTGATAGCCTTGCACGTATCGTAGAAGATTCTCTAAAACATGGTGTTCCCTTCGACACACTTGTTGTCAGATACACTTCGAGGTCCGGGATGAAGGAAAAGAAAGGTGTATGGGACTTACTACCAGTAACGGAGAATGATCTAACAAAGAAGGCGTGGACAATGGAGATCGGGGAAGTTTCTGAGCCGATAAAGTTTCTGTATGGATATTCGATTATCAAGGTGCTGGAGAAAGCTCCTGCGAGACAGAAAACTTATGATGAAGCTGTTTCTGAAGTTGCTAGCCAATTTCAGGAGTACCGGGCGAAGAAGTTAGATGAGGAGTGGATTCAGGAACTGAGAGCCAAGTACCCTGTCAAGATTAACGAGGATGCATTGGCGAAGGCATTCTCCAATTTGAAAAATTCTCACTCTGGAAAGGATTGACATTGATGAAAAAGTTGCCTTGTTTCGTTTTAGCAGATGGAATTTTGCTTCTCGTCTTGCTTCTTGTGGGCACAGGTTGCTCGAAGAAACAACCGGCGGGGAAAACGCTCGCCCGTGTAGGCGACGAAGTCCTTACCGAAGAAATGGTGAAGAAAGAAATTGCCGAGGGGAAGATTAATCAATTTCAGCAGCAGGACTACATTACTCATTGGGTTGAAACAGAGGTTCTATACGATGAGGCGAAGAGACAGGGACTCGACAACACCGAAGAAATCAAACGTGCTGTTGAAGAGATGAAAAAAAGAATGGCTATAAATGCCCTGATTCAGAAAGACATTATTGATAAGACTCAGGAGAATCTTCCCGACAGCACGCTCCGCAGTTATTACAATGCTCATGCTCCGGAGTTTATACTCAACGAGGACGTTGCCAGGCTCAATTTTGTTCTCTTCAAGGACCCGAACAAGGCATTGTCATTCCGTGCAATGGTTCTCAAAGGCGAGCCATGGGGAAGCGTTTACCAGAAATTTATAAGGGATTCAGTGAATGCCTCCGCCGTCATCGCAAGTGTTGATGGACATTACTTCAAGCAGTCAACATTGTACCCGGCGGAGCTCTGGAGGATGGTGACTGCCATGTCTCCTGGCGAAGTTTCGGTTCCCGTCAGCACTCAGTTTGGATACTATGTGATCATGCTTAATTCATTTCAACGTGCCGGGCAACAGGCAAGCTTTGAATACGTGAAGGAGGACGTTCAGGCTCGGATTTTGTTAGAGAAACGTCAACAGATGTTTAATCAAATGCTCGAATCTTTGAAGAAAAAATACAATGCGCAAACATTTCCAGCCAGAGATACCACGAAAAGCGGGAAGGAATAGCAGTCGCATTTCGGTTAGTTCCAGAAGGAGAAATGGGCAGTGTTGAAGAACAGCGTTTTCCTCTTTGCAGCATGTTTACTCATTTTTGCAATGGTGCATCTTCAGGCGCAGATGGAGACTGTAGTTGACCGCATTGTTGCGGTCATCGGTAATGAAATCATTACACAGTCGGATCTCGACTACCAGGTGCAATTCTATGCTTTTCAGAATCGCATTGATCCAAACACGCCGGGGTTGAGGAAGCAGGTTCTCGATGCTCTTGTTAATGAGAAGCTTCTCCTTACTCAGGCGCTTCTTGACAGCCTTACTGTTTCTGATGAGGAGGTCAATCAGCGACTTGACATGCAGATTCAAGCACTTGTCCAGCAGTACGGTTCTGAAACCCGCGTTGAGGAAACCTACGGCATGCCGATCAGTCGAATGAAGCGGGAATTCCGTGATGATATGCGGAAACAGCTTCTTGTGAACAAAGTTCAACAGGCAAAGCTTGGCAATCTTTCAGTTACTCGCCGCGAGGTTGAAGAATTTTATGCTGCATACAAGGATAGCTTACCGAAGGTTCCCACCTCCGTGGACATTTCCCATATTTTCATCATGCCGAAGATCAGCCCTCAGGCGCTCAACGATGCTTTTGCCAGAGCTAAGGCACTGGAAGATAGTCTGAAAGCAGGGGCAGATTTTGCAGAGCTTGCTCGACGATACTCAGAAGACAAAGCTTCGGCATCCGGGGGTGGTGATTTGGGTTGGATAAGGCGAGGGGAACTGGTGAAGGCTTTCGAAGAGGTAGCTTTCTCGCTTAAGGAAAATCAGATCAGCTCCCCAGTGCTCACGGAATTTGGCTACCACATCATTCAGCTCCTCGGTCGAAGGGGGGAAACGATTCATCCAAGGCACATCCTCATCAAGATTCAGCGTACAGCCGCCGATGATGATTCAACCATTGCTCTTCTGGAACGAATCCGCGAAGAAGTTCTCCACGGCGCATCATTTGCTGATATGGCAAAGAAGTATAGCGAAGATGAAGAAACCAGAAACCTCGGTGGTGAGCTTGGCATTATTCCAGTTAATCAGCTCAGCGCTGAAGTGCAGCAGGTTGTTGATTCTTTGAATCCCGGCGAAATCAGCATGCCGGTGAAACTCGCGGTAGGTAATAGATACGGTTTTCACATTGTCCTTCTCAATAAGCGGATCCCGGAACATGCGATGAATTTGATAGACGATTACCGGCTTATTGAGCAATATGCGCTCGCTGAGAAGAGAAATCGCGAATTTGCACAATGGATTAGTGAACTGAAAGGGAAAATTTACTGGAGGGAATCCGCCGAAGGGAGATGAGAAATGCGAAAATCTCGGCTTCTTCGAAGAAATATGGCGAGGGGAAACAGCCATCTTCTCGTTCCTCTTTTCATTCCGGAGAATCAGCTGTGAAAAAGTCGTCATCATTACGAGCGTTGAGCGACCGTGAAGCAGTTGTTGCGCTCAATGAGGCATACCGAAAGATTCGAAATGAGATCGCTAAGGTCATCATAGGGCAAGATGAAGTTATTGAACAACTTATCATAGCGCTTCTGTCTCGGGGGCATTGTTTGCTTGTAGGTGTTCCGGGATTAGCAAAAACTCTTCTCATCAAGACTCTGGCACAGGTACTGGATCTGAAATTCAGCCGCATTCAGTTCACCCCCGATCTTATGCCAAGCGATATTACCGGCACGGAGATCATCGAAGAGAATATGACAACGGGGGAGAAGGTCTTCCGTTTTGTAAAAGGACCTGTTTTTGCGAACATAATCCTCGCTGATGAAATCAACCGCACCCCGCCGAAGACTCAGGCAGCACTTCTCGAGGCGATGCAAGAACATCGTGTGACGGCGTCAGGACAGACCTACGTTCTCGATGAGCCGTTTTTTGTTCTCGCAACCCAGAATCCAATTGAGCAGGAAGGAACTTATCCACTTCCAGAAGCGCAGCTTGACAGATTTATGTTTAATCTCTGGCTTGACTATCCGTCCTTCGAAGAAGAGGTACAAATTGTAAAGACAACTACGAGCCTCTATGAGCCAAAGCTTGAACGTGTCCTTAATGCTGAAGAAATCATTTATCTCCAGGATCTGGTCAGGCGTGTTCCGGTTGCAGATGAGGTTATAGAGTTTGCTGTTCGTTTTGTTGGGGCGACGCGTCCCAAAGGGAATGGTTTGGCGCCGCAGTTTATTAAAGATTGGCTCAGCTGGGGAGCTGGTCCTCGAGCTTCGCAGTACCTTATTCTTGGAGCGAAAACCCGTGCTGTACTGGATGGGAGATATACCCCAGATATTAGCGATGTTCGCGCTGTTGCAGGGCCTGTCCTACGCCATAGAATCATACCCAATTTTAATGCTGAAGCTGATGGCGTGACAGCAATTCAGATTGTGGAAAGACTCCTCGAAACGTTCAGGGCGTGATGTGGCGCAGGATAATTTTTGCTGTCATCGCCTCTGCGGTGTGGAATTACCCGCTCCATGCAGGGAATCGCTGGTGGATCTTTTTCACCGATAAAGGACCTCAATCTCATGCCGCCAGTCTTGAGCGCGGATCCACGCTTTATGAGAAAACTCTGAACGATATTGACCCTAGAGCTGTTGAACGACGCGAGAAAGTTCTTCCTCAAACCGACCTCATTGATTCCCTTGATCTTCCAATCTATCAGCCATACCGCGATTCATTAAAGTCCCTTGGCATATGCATCCATGTTGAGTCGAGATGGTTCAACGCAGTGACTGCAGAACTTGACTCAACTCAGAGGGCTTCCCTTCAGCATCTTTCTTTTGTCCGTTCCATTGAGCCCGTCGCTGTGTTCCAACGTACGGAACCCGCATTGCCAGAATTCCTCTCTACGCCGCAGCACTCATCGAGCAAGGGTGCAATATCGAGAACAGGTGCCGCACTCGATTACGGTCCGTCGCTTGAGCAAATTAGATTTCATGATATTGAACGCCTTCATCAACTCGGGATCGTCGGAAAGGATGTGCTCGTAGGCATGCTCGATACTGGCTTTCGATGGCGAACTAATGAGGCACTGCACAATGCTGATGTCAAAGCTGAGTATGATTTTGTCCAGGAGGATAGCATTACCGCAAATCAGGCTCCGGTTTCCGGGCAACAGTATCCTGACTATCCCGCACAAGACAATCACGGAACTGAAACATTTTCGGTAATTGCCGCATATGCTCCGGGGGAACTCATCGGTGGGGCATACGGAGCAAGTTTCGTGTTGGCAAAAACTGAGTATGTCCCTACGGAGACTCGCATTGAGGAAGACAATTGGGTTGCCGGGATTGAGTGGATGGAACGACTTGGAGTCCAGGTTGTGAGCAGCTCGCTCGGTTACAATGTTTTCGATGATGGGACTGGGTACTTCTACAGTCGCGGTGATTTTAATGGGAGGACTGCTAAAACCTCTATCGCGGCGGCTATTGCGGCCAGAAAGGGGGTTCTTGTGGTCACAGCTATGGGCAACGAGAACAGCGGTAATTCAACTCCTCAGCTTGGCACATTACTTACCCCTGCCGATGCTGATAGCATTGTCGCTGTTGGAGCTGTTGATTCCCTCGGCAGATTTGCAAGATTTTCCTCCTGTGGTCCTACAAATGATGGGCGAACGAAACCTGAAGTGAGTGCCATGGGAATTGCGGTCTACAGCGTTTCATTTGCCCCCAACACACCATATTACTGGCACAATGGGACATCATTTGCTACACCTCTTGTTGCCTCCATATCGGCGCTCATTTTCTCAGCGAGACCTGAGCTGACACCAATGGAAGTCCGTGCTGCGCTTATGAACACCGCCAGGCATGTTTCAGATCCGCTCTACACTTCCACTTGGCCCAACAATTATTATGGATGGGGGATAGCTGATGCATATAATGCGGTGCTCTCTTTCCCTGGTCCTGTGTTCAGTAACAGACCGGAAGTGTCGTTTCAGAATGGGAGAGCCACGTTCTCCATCGCTGCGGTGTCTCGAGACAGCGTTCCGCCACTACGCGTATCCATGACTTATTGGGGGCGAAGTCAGGACCAGACCCTGAATCTCTTCCCTGCGTCCGAATCTGGCTGGTTTAGCGCAACGATTTCCAATCTTGGTGCAGACGACACTCTCTTTTTTTATTTCACCGCTGTTGATGGAATAGGGAACAGCGCTGTAACTCCTGCGAGAGCTCCGGCCCGATTCTATAGATTCACAACGAGGGACGCCTCTGTTGCGCTCATCGATACGACTAAGCCGCCATCCTATGTCCCTACTCTGTTCAAGCTTTATCAGAACTACCCCAATCCGTTCAATGCCGGGACGAATATCCAGGTTGACGTTCCCCAAGCCGGTCACCTTACCGTGGAGATATGGAATGTTCTTGGTCAGCGCGTACGAACATTGTTTGATAATTTTACATCGGCTACGGTGCAGCGACTTTTCTGGGACGGGAAGGATGATAGAGGTATGCCGCTGGCTTCGGGAATTTATTTTGTTCGTGCGGTTATGCCGAATTTTAGTCAAACAAGAAAGATGGTACTGGTCCATTAGCGTTGTCTGTCAAGGGTGGATTCACGGTGGCTGATATATACATTCACTTTGCGCATTCATGGCTCTGGCTTGTCGTAGCAGCTCTCTTAGCGTTTGGTTTTAGTGCCTTTGCTTATCGGAGCACAACGCCCCCAGTTCGGAATTGGCTTCGTTTCATCCTGATAAGCCTCCGCGGGGCTGGCTTGTTCTTGCTTGTCATCCTTCTCTTTGAACCTGTAGTGACGGTTACTCGCCATTTTACTGTGCCGCCAGCAATTGCTGTCCTTATCGACGGCTCAAAGAGCATGTCCGTTAGAGATGAGGCAGCCTCAAAGACTCGTGCGGGGATCACTAAAGAGATCTTGCAGAATCGTGTTTGGGAAGAGATTGAAAAGCATGCTTCGGTGAAGCCGTTTCTTTTCGGAGAGAGATTAAGCCGTTTATCTTCACTTTCATCAGATTCAATTTCTTTCAACGGACCTGTCACTGATCTGGCAAACGCGTTCCGTACGCTGCGAACTGATGAGCACATTGAAAACCTCAAGTGGGTCGTTCTCATTTCGGATGGAGCAGTGAATGAAGGTGAGAATCCTCTTTACGATGCAGAGCGATTAGGCGTTCCAGTCTCAGTTGTCGCTGTGGGCGATTCAAATGAGCCGAAAGATGTTTCATTGCTCCATGTTGTCACTAACAGTATTGCCTACGCTGGAGCGAAGCTGCCAGTGGATGTTACACTCCGGTGCAGCGGCTATGATAATGCGAATCTTCAGGTCGCTCTACGCGATGAGCGAGGCTCTCTCCTTGATAGGCAATTACTTGCCACCCGTGGGGATGGTGAGTATACCGCTCATCTTTCATTTATCCCCTCTGGTGAAGGAATCAAGCAATACATGGTTGATGTTGCTCCGCTAAAAGGGGAATTAACGACTAAGAATAACAGCAAACTATTTTTTGTGCGTGTGTTGAAAAGCAAGCTTCGTATTCTTCTCATCGCCGGTGCGCCGAGCCCTGATGTAGCATTTGTACGGCGAAATCTTGACGCAGACCCAAACCTTACAGTGAAAACATACATAGGGAAGATCGGAAGCGAGTTTTTTGAGGGGACACCCTCAGTTGGTGATTTAAGCCATGCGGATTGCATTGTGCTCATTGGCTATCCACTCCCTTCTTCAGGGGATGAACTTCTGCGGCAGATTAAGACTGTTGTTGAAAAAGAGCGGAAGCCAATTTTCCTCATCCTGAGTCGTGAAGTTGACCTTGGCAAACTTCGATCCCTTGAAGGCGTATTGCCCGTAAATGTCCAGAGCATTAAGCGGGATGAGTTTCAAGTGTTTGTGCAAATCCCGGAGTCTCAGCGCTTTAATGCGCTGCTCCAACTCTCCGGGAGCAATGGAATCGATTCGTGGAATCAGTTGCCCCCTATCTTCAGAACACAAAGCTCGTTTAAAGCAAAGCCCGAGTCAGACGTTCTTGGATTTGTGCGTATACAGAATGTGGCCACAAACGAGCCTCTTATTGTTACCCGGCGGCTGAATCATTATCGTTCACTGGCTGTACTTGGGTACGGAATTTGGCGATGGCAACTTCTTGCTGAGGGCAATCATCCAGGAGGTGGGGTGCTCCAGCCATTTATTGCGAATGCTATCCGCTGGTTGACAACTAAAGAGGACGAGAAGCCGGTTCAGGTCATAGCGACAAAAGAGCTGTTCGACGGTAGCGAGCCTGTTAGGTTTCTTAGCCAGGTATATGATCAGGGGTATAACCCGATTGAAAATGCTGAGGTGAAAGTTGCCATTCGCGGTGAAGTGGGAGTTCAACGAGAGCTTTTCCTATCCCCAAGCGGTCATGGGCGCTACGAAGGAGATGCTGGATTGCTCCCTGCTGGACGCTATTCATTCGTCGGTACCGCTACGCTCGGTGGGCAGAATCCTGTTGTTGTTGGTGCCGATACAGGAAGGTTCACAGTTGGTGAGGTCAACGTGGAGTTCACTGAAACCCGCATGAATGTTTCGCTCCTTCGGCAAATTGCACATCGAACAGGAGGAACAATGGTGTTTCCGGAGAACATAAAAGGGCTATTGGATCCTCTCGCCACCTCAGATGCTCTCAAGTCCGCCGAGGCTTCCACTTCTTATGACCTCACACTCTGGAGAAATCCGTATCTCATAAGCATTGTCGTCTTGATATTCAGTTTGGAATGGTTTCTGAGGAAGCGGAACGGGATGCTTTAGCTACGCTGTTGTGGCTCTGTTGGAGCTGTGCTGTTACGTGTATCGCGTTTGTCAAGTCCACCTGAAGTAACTTTTTCCCTTTTATTTGCACAATCCCTAAAAATTGCTATATTTTAGGGTAAATTAAAGATTTGCTTTTTGCTCAATCAGGTTGGAAGAAATGGGGAAGTCTCGTTTTCTCAGGGGTCAAGAAATCGTTGCGAACCCCATTCCGCCTGACGTTCCGGTGACTCAGCTCGTAGACAACTTTTTTCAGGCATACAATGCAGCCCGGCTTCGCGAGGGGGCACAGCTTTTTGTGCAAAAGATGTTGGAAGACGATGTTACGGTTGGAATAAGTCTCAGCGGAGCCTTGACCCCAGCTGGATTAGGTGGCTCTTGCATTGTCCCATTGATTAAAAATGGCTTCGTCGATTGGATTGTCAGTACTGGGGCAAATTTATATCACGACACGCATTTTGCTATTGGCTACAGCCTTCACAGAGGGACACCATTTGTCGATGACCGCATGCTGAGAAAGGAAAAGGTTGTTCGGATATACGATATCTTGTTTGATTATAACGTCCTTCTTTCGACCGATTCTTTTTATAGAGAGATTGTTCAGGCGCCTGAGTTTCAACGTGAAATGAGCACTGCAGAATTTCATCACCTGGTCGGGAAATATATAGCTGAGCGTGAGCGCATCTTAGGGATCAGGTCGAAGAGCATTCTTTCAGCGGCATACGAGTACGGCGTGCCTGTGTATACCTCGGCACCCGGAGATAGTTCAATCGGGATGAACATTGCTGAAACCGTCCTTGTTGGCAACAAGTTGAGGTTGAATGTAGCCGCTGACGTGAATGAGACGGCAGCAATCGTTTTGTATGCTAAAAGGGATGCAGGTTCTGCTCGCCGATCAAAGGGTAAAAGTGCTGTTTTCATTGTCGGGGGCGGATCACCGAAAAATTTCATGCTTCAAACCGAGCCGCAAATTCAAGAGGTGCTTGGTATAAAGGAGAAAGGGCACGATTATTTTCTGCAAATTACGGATGCTAGGCCTGATACAGGAGGGCTCTCGGGTGCTACTCCATTTGAGGCAGTAAGCTGGGGGAAGGTGGATCCGGAGAGATTGCCTGACGCTGTTGTGGTCTATGCGGATTCAACGATCGCACTTCCGATTCTTACTTCGTATGCGCTGGCGAAGCATCCCCCAAGGGCCCCAAAGCGCCTTTTTGAACGCCGTGAGGAGATGCTCGTACACCTTGAAAAGGAATTCAAGAAAATTCATTGAATCCCGGATTCCCGGGACGAACTGATCATTATTTCATTAAACAATAAGGAGGGCAACATGAGCCGCTATCAAGAATTGAAAGAGCTTGTAGAAAGCTTCGAGAAGGATTTTTTGAAGTTTTACGAGAAAGGGAATAGGTCTGCAGGGACGCGGATTCGTAAGGCAATGAGGGAACTTCAGAGGAAGGCAGCTGAAATCAGGAAAGAAGTCCAGGAAATCAAGGCGAAAGAGAAAGCGATGAAAGCGCCTGCCCCTGCTGAGCCTGCTCCTGCGCCCCCAGAAGGTGGAGAGACTCCAGCTGGCGGAGAAACCACACCGCCTAGCAGTTTAGCCTGACTGATCTAATAGTAAGATCCCGGTTTACCTGTGAACCTCGGCTTACCAAGAGTTGGTCAGGTACCTGGTTTCCGGACACATGTCAAAGTGGTTATGCATTCAAGAGGGCTTAGCGCCATTTTGGCACTCGAGTCCGCCTCAGGCGAAAGAGGGGGGAACTACCCGCTGAGTCCGCAATCGGTCGACTGCAGCGAGTTCGTGAATACAAAGCATGGCGAGGCTAATATATGCTAAATCGATTTGAGAAGGCTCTTTTATTGATTTTCCTTACACTACCGACAATCGAACCTGCGAAGGGCTGGATCGGTGGGCAAAGCGGGGGCGCGTTGCAATATACCAGTACGGGGGATAATGCAAGGAAACAAGTGAGACAGGTCCCTGTCTGGACGGTGGTGGATGCGCATAACGATGTTCTCCTCCGAATGATGGAAGGGGAAGACATTGGCGTTCGCACCCAACGTGGGCATTCTGACCTGCCTCGATTTCGGGAAGGAGGGGTGAATGTGCAGGTATTTTCTGTTTGGGTAGACCCCGAGTTTAAAGAGAGAGCCTACCAGAGAGCCAATGAGATGATTGATTCGCTGGAGTCGCTCGTGCGGCATCACCCCGAGGAGATCGGTATCGCAAGGAGCGCCGATGAAGCAGAACGACTCGTCCGTGAAGGTAAGCTTGCTGCGTTAATCGGTTTGGAGGGTGGTGTTGCTCTGGACAGTGATCTTGCTCGAATCGATAGTCTTTACCACAGAGGTGTCCGCTATATTGCTCTCACATGGAACGATACAACACCATGGGCAAGCTCTGCAGAGGATGAGGTTGAGCATCCAGAAAAATTTCAAGAAAGCTCCAAATCGTATCTTCGTCCTGCTGGACTAACAGCTCTTGGAAGAGCCGCAATCCACCGCATGAACGAGCTTGGAATCATGGTTGATGTCTCTCACCTTGGTGAGCGATCATTTTGGGACATTATTCACGAATCCACAAAGCCTATTATTGCTTCTCACTCATGTGCGTATAGCCTTGCTCATCACTACCGTAATTTGAAGGATGACCAAATCCGAGCAATTGCAAAAAGCGGTGGAATTGTTTGCATCAATTTCTATCCGGGATATCTTGATTCATCATTTGAACGAAGCTACGCCGAGATCCTCCAGAAGCACACTCACGAGCTGGATTCGCTTCAGGCGCTGTATCGGGAAGACCATGCTGGATATGTTGCTGCGCGGAGAAGCTTGTTGAAAAACGAAATTGACAGTATTCGTCCTCCGCTCAGTCGGATTGTTGATCACATTGAATACATTGTGAAGCTTGTGGGGATCGATTACGTTGGGCTTGGCTCAGACTTCGATGGCATTGGTGTAACGCCTATAGGGCTCAAAGATGTGACCGATTTTCCGAGACTTACACGTGAGCTTCTTGACCGGGGGTTCTCTCCGCCACAGGTGAGGAAAATTCTTGGTGAAAATTTCCTTCGGGTGTTTCGTCAAGTTTGCGGCAAGCGAAAATAATCTGCGGTGCGCAGCCGAGCCTGCTATTTTACCTTTCCCTAATTCTCGTCCTTTCTAAAATCGGACTGCGGCGGCGCACCTCAATGAAGAACAAGTATCAAATAGCAAAGCACCGAGAGCCTGTATACTGGGACCACTTGATCAGATAATCATAGGTATCTTAATTCCCCAGCGCTTTGCGTTTTCAATTGCTCTTTCATAACCTGCGTCTGCATGGCGCACGATCCCGATTCCGGGGTCGTATGTCAAGACGCGTTCCAGGCGCCGTTCCGCCTCAGGCGTTCCATCGGCAACAATCACCATCCCGGCATGAATGCTGAATCCGATTCCCACCCCGCCACCATGATGGACACTCACCCAGCTTGCTCCCCCAACTGCATTGAGGAGCGCATTCAGGATAGGCCAGTCGGCAATGGCATCGCTTCCGTCCTTCATCTTTTCAGTTTCGCGATTTGGAGATGCGACTGAACCGCAATCGAGATGATCGCGCCCGATGACGATTGGAGCCTTTACTTCACCTCGCGCAACAAGATCGTTGAAGATTTTCCCCATCCTGGCACGCTCACCATAGCCTAACCAGCAGATACGTGCAGGCAATCCCTGAAAATGTACTTTTTTCTCTGCCTGCTCAATCCACCGTACAAGAGGCTTGTTCTCAGGGAACGTCTCCATGACAGCCCGATCGGTTCGGTAAATATCTTCCGGGTCTCCAGAAAGAGCCACCCAGCGGAAGGGACCTTTTCCCTCCATGAAAAGGGGCCTGATATACTCCGGGACGAAGCCCGGGATCTCGAAGGCATCCTTTACACCGTTTGCATGTGCCTCGCCGCGAATGTTATTGCCGTAATCAAATGTCACAGCGCCGCGCCGCTTCATTTCAAGCATCGCCTGGACATGTTTTACAATGGATTGCTTTGCAAGGGCAATATATTTCGCCGGATCGCTCTTTCGAAGTGAGAGGGCTTCTTCATACGGAATGCCGGCGGGGACGTAGCCGTTCAGGGTGTCATGTGCTGAAGTCTGGTCTGTTAGAACATCGGGGATGATGCCGCGCTGGAGAATAGCAGGAAGCACTTCGGCAGCATTACCAAGAAGAGCAACTGAACGAGCCTCCTTTTTCTCTTTTGCTCTGAGGACAATCGCCAATGCTTCATCGAGGTTCTCTGTCATCATATCGACATAGCCTGTCTTCAGGCGCTTTTCGATTCGAGTGCGATCCACTTCTACGCCGAGAAATGCAGCGCCGTTCATCGTAGCAGCAAGTGGCTGTGCTCCTCCCATTCCGCCCAAGCCGGAGGTCAAAAGAAATTTTCCAGAGAGTGATCCACCGAAGTATTTGTTCGCAGCCGCAGCAAATGTTTCGTACGTCCCTTGCAAAATTCCCTGCGTGCCAATGTAGATCCAACTACCTGCAGTCATTTGTCCGTACATTGTCAGTCCCAGTGCCTCAAGTCGACGGAATTCATCCCAGGTTGCCCACTTCGGGACAAGCATTGCATTGACGATGAGAACACGCGGTGCATCCGGGTATGTGCGAAAAATTCCAACAGGTTTGCCCGATTGGACAAGAAGCGTTTCATCGTTTTCAAGTTCTTTCAGACTTTTGACAATTGCGTGGTATGCTTCCCAGTTACGTGCCGCCTTTCCGGTACCACCGTAGACAATGAGTTCCTCGGGTTTTTCTGCAACATCGGGATCAAGATTGTTTTGAAGCATGCGAAGCGCCGCCTCTTGGACCCATCCTTTGGTGTTGAGTGTTGTTCCGCGCGGCGCATGAATATTTTTCGGATCAAACACCTCAAATGCCATGGTCAACTCCTCCACCCTTACTTGTGTTCTTTGAAAGCAATAGCACTGATCGAGACGCGAGCATTCATTGGCATGCGAGAAACTTCAACAACGGTGCGCGCAGGATACGAGCCCTCTTGGAAGTAAGCAGCATACACCGCATTAATTTTCTCGTAGTCGTTAAGATCCTTTAGGAAAATTGTTGTGGAGATTACATCACGGTACTCGTAGCCAGCGTTTCGCAACGCCCCTCCAAGGTTTTCCATTACCTGCCGCGTCTCCTGCTCGATGCTCCCGCGGAGAAGCGTTAGTGAGTCAGGGAGCAATGCGATCTGCCCGGAGATGAATAAGAAATCGCCTTGACGTACCGCTGCTGAGAATGGACCAATTGTCATCTGGCCCGAAAAGAACCTGCGGACAGTGAGGGAGTCAAAAAGAGCTTTCACTTCTTCACGGGCTGTTGCTCGAATGTTTTGATACGCTCGTTGCTGGCTTATGAACCAGATGATCGCCAGGATAAGCGCAGCGACCAGAATTCCTATAACCCATCGCAGAAAAGGTTTCATCTTGCCTCCTCTTAGTTTACAGTTTGTAACCAATTTTTCGGAGGAATTCCTTTCTTACTTTAATATCCTCTTCCGTTTCTATGCCCCGTGTTTTCAAGCCATCAATTACCCCAAGGATTCCTCTTCCCTGCTCGGTCTCTGCAATGACTACCTCAACCGGGTTCGCCGTGGCGCAGTATATAGCTGCTACTTCCGGGAGTGACTTGATCACGTTGAGAATGTTTATTGGATATCCTCCTTGCATGAAAATAATGAACGAATGTCCGGCCCCAATGGAGAGCGCATTTTTCTTGGCGAGCTCAATAAGGGATTCGTCGTTGCCGACGTATCGGACCAGCGCAGGCCCTGAAGATTCACAAAACCCGACACCAAATTTCATGTTCGGATTCGTCGAGACGATGGCTTCGTAGATGTCTTCTACAGTTTTGATGAAGTGCGCTTGGCCGAGAATGAAATTCATATCATCTGGTTTTTCGATCGAAACGGTCTTCAGTTCCATCTTTGCCTCCGTTCATATATATCCGCGGTTATTATTGAACTTCTTCGCCAATGAATCCTTCAAGCCAACAAATCCCGGTTAGCATCGAACCGTGTACAGGTTCGCCTGATAGATCGTCTCGGTTGATCACGATCTCGATCGTAATAGGACCAACATCGACGTACATCCACAAAAGTTCAGTATCTGTTTCCTCGTTGAGAAAGTTTCGAGAATCCAGCACTTCCCCTGTAATTCTGTACAGCGAATTTTTTGCAAGTCCGCCTTCGACGGATGAATCCGCCTTCGACTGATCAGGAAAATCCTCTATATGACGAAATTCTCGATGAACATGAGGCAATCCTTCTGGGTTTGACTTAGAGCGGCTTATTTTTTTAATAAATTTCTCGTATTCTTTAAGAAATTCCTGTTCCGCTGAAGCATCCCCCTCTTCAAATCGCCTTTGCAGTTCCCATAGTTCTTCTTCAATAGCCCAGGAATCCTCGGTTACATTTGCAGAGGAAGAAATCACCCTCCCTTTAAGCATTAATCCGCTTAACCCTACCGTAAGTGTCTCGCGTGTTTCCAACGCCTCTATTGAACCATACTGAAGAAGATTCACAGCGCGGCAGACAACCTCCTGCCCACTTTTCACATCTTCTCCTTCAAGGAAAAATTCATACTGATTTTGGTCACCCTCTTCTATATGCCAGTTCGTGAGCGAGATTTGTGTCTGTCCACGGTATGCAGGGGTCAACGCTACGAGATAAGGTTGATGCTGCATTGAAACGAAGGTTCCCCATAGTTCAACCCCATTGCCAGAATCATGGACTGCACCGATCAATTCCTGACCGAAGTAATCGAACTGGAACATATCCTCGAATCCGCCAAAGGTGGACTCAGTGATGAGCTCGTCGAGATCGGAGAGAGATTCGACCAGATATCCTGTAGCTGAGAAAAGATTTCCCATTCTTACGCCTTTGCCTTTTCCCCTTTTGGCAATCGCCGGCGCATTTTAGCGAACCCAGGTTTGATCACATTATAAATGTAATCAATTCTCTGAGCATATGGAATAAATGCGCTTTTCATAGCGTTGATGGTGAGCTTTTCAATATCGTCGTACGTGAGATGGAATACTTCGGCAGCGATCTTAAATTCCTTTGTAAGGGTTGTATTGCTCATAAGCCGATTATCAGTGTTGAGCGTTACCCGAAATTTTTCGCGGAAATAGAGCCCAAATGGATGCTCTTCAAGGCTTTTCGCTGCCCCTGTGTGAACGTTGCTGCTCAGACAGATTTCCAGAGGGATCCGCTTGTCAAGGACATACTGTGAGAGAGTCCCGAACTTTACAACGCTACCATCGTCGGCGACAGCGATGTCCTCAATGAGCCGGGTTGCATGACCGATGCGATGCGCTCCGCACCACTGGATTGCCTGCCAGATTGATTCCTTGCCGAACCCCTCCCCGGCATGAATTGTGATGTTAAAATTCTCTCGTTGAATGTAGTGAAAAGCCTCGACATGCTTCTTTGGAGGATATCCTCCTTCCTCCCCTGCAAGGTCGAATCCGACCACGCCGCGATCACGAAAATCGACTGCCAGTTCGGCCATCTCCTGAGAAAGTTGCATGTTACGCATCGCTGAGATGATGAGACCATATCCTACCCCGAAATCCTTTTTCCCTCGCTCAAGTCCGCGGAGCACTGCGGCAACAATTTCCTCCCAATGAAGTCCCCGCTGAGTATGGAAAACAGGTGCGAAGCGTGTCTCGACGTAAACCACACCGTCATTTTTCATATCTTCCATCATCTCATATGCAACGCGCTCGAGCGCCTCCTCCGTTTGCATCACGCCGGTTGTGTGAGCAAATCCTTCGAGATAAAGAGGAAGGTTGCCTCGATTTGCGCCCCGAAAGAACCACTGCGCCAGTTCGCCGGGGTCCTCCGTAGGAAGCTTTTTGTATTTTTGATCATGTGCCAGCTCAATAATTGTTTGCGGTCGTAAGCCCCCGTCGAGATGATCGTGCAAAAGTACTTTCGGGACAGCCTGAAGAATTTTCTCCGGTATTTTCAACAGTTTCTCCTTCGTCTAAGATTTATGAAAGCTTGCCAATTGCAGATTCAACCGCTCGCAGCACCTCACCACTACGCAGAAGCCTGAGAGACGTTTGAATATCGTTGTGGAGAATGCGGTCGCGCTCCAGATGTTTAATGTGTTTACGTATAAGATCGTACGCGGGCTGTGTTCCAGCTCCGAGTCTCATGACGAGCCCATTGTTTGCTCGGCGAGCAAAGTCAATTCCCTGGCAAGCAACCATTTGTTCAATGGCAATGATTGTCTGCACGTTCCTTAGTATGCGATATGCCTTTTGAGCGCTGATGGAACCCATGCTGTTATGATCTTCTTGATTTGCTGAAGTTGGAATTGAATCGACGCTGGCAGGATGAGCAAGCACTTTATTTTCAGAGACAAGTGAAGCGGCTGTGTATTGAGCGATCATCATACCGGAATTCAACCCACCTTTAGATGTAAGAAACCGTGGAAGTCCGCTGAGAGTTCCATTGACAAGTCTCTCGATACGGCGCTCAGAGACGTTCCCAAGCTCTGAAAGGGCTATGGCAAGAAAATCCATCGCCAGTGCAATAGGTTGGCCATGAAAATTCCCTCCCTCAAGGTGCTCCTTGCTGTCAGGGAAAATCAGTGGGTTATCAGTTGCGGAATTGATTTCTGTTGTCACAATGTTCCACACATAATCAATTGCATCCCGCGATGCCCCGTGGATTTGGGGAATACACCGGACGGAGTATGCATCCTGGACGCGAGAATCGCCGTGCAAATGTGATTTTCGTAGTTCGCTGTTTCTCATGAGGCGCCGTAGATTTGAAGCAACAAGCTCCTGCCCTTTGTGCGGTCGAAGCCGGTGAATCCGAGAATCGAATGCTCGGTCCGTCCCTTTTAAGGCTTCAACGCTTAACCCTGCTGCAATATCTGCGCTCTTCGCCAATTGACGTGCCTCATAAACTGCAATTACCGCGTAGGCAGTCATCATTTGGGTCCCATTGATGAATGCAAGCCCTTCTTTTGCAGCGAGACGAATTATATCAAGTCCAGCCTGTCGGAGTGCAGCCCTGGCGCTAATTGTCTTGCCGTTGTACCATACGGTTCCTTTTCCCATCATAGCAAGAACGAGGTGGGCAAGCTGCACCAGATCGCCGCTGGCGCCAACCGAACCCTGGGAAGGAATTATGGGAAGAATATTTGCATTAAACATGGCGATGAGGTGATTGAGGGCTTCGAGGCGAATTCCAGAATATCCCTTCGCGAGTGCATTGACACGAAGGAGCATCATCATGCGGACAACTTCGGGCGGCAAAGGTTCACCCGCCCCCGCAGAATGACTGAAAATTAGATTCTCCTGGAGTTGTTCAAGCTCACCGTGTGAAATACGGATGTTGCTGAACTCACCCACACCGGTTGTAACGCCGTAAATAGTTTCATCTCTCTCCAGCCACCGATCAACTAAAGCTCGGGCTCGGTTAACGTTACGCTGAGCCTGAGCAGTTAAGCCAATATGGATCGCTGGAGCAAGGGCTTCATATGCCTGTTCTATCGTAAGAGAGTTGCCATCAAGCAGGAGGGTACGGTTCTTCTTCGGCATGTCTATCACTCTGAGTGTTGTTTCAAAATTTAAGAAGGAATTGCTGAAAATTCAACAAGTGGAGTTGCGCATTGAGGAAACGCTACAAGTTCATAAGAGATTTCCGTATATTACTGTTGAAACATTCTCTAAAGGGGTTCGCTTGCTAAAAACAAAATAGACCCATGCTTACACGTCAACAAGAAAAGGCTCTTGACCTCCATCGGCATTTATCGGTGACAGCGAATGCTGGCTCTGGAAAGACCACAGTTCTTGCACGGCGATTTGTTGAGATCTTGCTTAATACCCGCGCAGAGGTACAAAACGTCGTTGCCATTACCTTCACTGGGAAAGCAGCGGGTGAGCTTTCGCGGCGAATTGCCAGCGAAGTGGAAACTCAAATTCGCCAGCTCCGTGCTCAAGTTCTGACATTTCAATCGAATGGTCTGCGTATTGATGAAGAGTTGCTATCTCGACTGAGCCGCCTTGAGGAAATTCGCAGCGAGCTCCCGTCTGCCCCGATCAGCACAATTCATGCTTTCTGCGCCCGCATTCTGCGTCAGTATCCTGTGGAGGCTGGCATCGATGCGGGATTCACAATAGGTGGGACACTGGATACGAATCGCCTTATGGATGAAGCCTTTCGGAAAACTTTCGCGGAGATCCTTTCCAGCCGAGACTCTTCAACTCAACTGACCAACTCCGCCTTCGGCGAAAAAGAACGCGTTCTTGACACACTCCGTTCGCTCGGACGAAGGACATTGGAGGATGTTCTTCGCCTTGCATTAAGAAAGCGCGATGTCATCGATCGTCTCATTGCTACAGGAATTTTTGAGAAAACGGATGCCGAGCTAATCCATTTTTGGCAAGAGGTGGCAAATCGCGAGCTCCTCTCTCAGCTCAGGCGTCATCATGAGCTTTTGAGTACCGCTATCTCCTTTTCGGCATGTTCCCGCGATCTCCGTCCTCACCTTGACTTGCTTTATAGGGAAGATCTTGAATTTGCAGCTCGGTGCAGGGAACTGTGGACAATCGGTTCTGCACTCCTTACGGCAGATTGGAAAAGCTTGCGTAAGAAATCATTCCCTTCTGACGTTGAAAGCTCCGTGGACTTTCCGAAAGGAAGGAGTTTGTGGGTCGGGCAGTTTGTCAGGGTTCTCAGGCATCTCAAATCCGCCTTCGGCGGAATTGATGCGTATGGGACGGATCCCTTTTTGTCCGACCGGGCGATGCTTGCCTATACGAAGCATCTTCGGGTGATCCTCGAATTGTATAAGCGCATTCGCAGTGCTTTTGATGATCTCAAGGAATCGGAAGGAATGCTCGACTATGAAGACCTCCTGCTAAAAACATTGCAACTCCTTCGGGAGCATCCAGAGATTCGGCAGCAGTTGAGCCTCCAATATCCATTCATAATGGTCGATGAATATCAAGACACTGATCGGCTGCAATACGAAGTCCTTCGTCCGCTTCTCAATGAATATCGCTCGGGGAATCTCTTCATCGTTGGTGATCCGAAGCAATCGATTTTCGGATTTCGCAATGCCGATGTAGCTATCTTCGAAGCAACAAAACTCGATATACAGAAAGCCGCTTCAGAAAATCCATCGCCGCTCCGATATGGTGATGTAGTTCTTGGCGGAACTCTTCTGGAGAGAAGAGGAATCCTCTCATTGCCTGAGAGTTTTAGATTGTTAACAAACCTTGTCGCCTTTGTTAATCATCTTTTCCGGGGTCTCCTTGATGATCCAGCTCGTGGAGTTTTCTATGAGGAGCTTGTGAAGGGACGGGCAAACGATGCCGACGGTCGGATTGAGTTGATTATTTGCTGGCAGAATGACGAGCTCGACCATAATAGTGGAGAGGAAGAGGAAACATCACAGGACGAAAATTATTTTGCACGCAGTGGAGTTTTATCCGAAGAAGAGACCATCGCAAGGCGGATTCTATCCTTTATGATAGACGGAACGACCGTTTGGGAACGTAAAGCTGATGGAAAGGAATATCCGCGTCCAGTTCAATTCCGTGACATCGGAATTCTTCTTCGTAACCGGAAAAGACTTGGGAAGTTAGAAGATGTCCTTCGGCTATACAAGATTCCATATGTGGTAAGTTCCGGAGTCGGCTTTTATCAGACACAGGAAATTTATGACTTTGCCAACTATTTTCGGTTTCTTCTTAATCCTGCAGATGATGTAGCTCTCGTGGGAATACTTCGTTCGCCATTTTTTACACTCTCCGATGCTGATCTTTATGCGATCGCTGTGTATGGTGGGTCAGGGACATTCTATCAGAAACTTCAGCGTTATGCTCAGTCTGAAACTGCTCCGCTCCATGTTCGATCAGCCGCTGAACATCTTGCTTCCGACCTTCGGCATGCCGGCAGACTCTCCATTCCGCTCCTTGTGCAACGTCTTTTGATGCAAACAGGGTGGCTTGGGGCTATCGCTGGAAGTCAAAGAGGAGATCAAAACAAGGCGAACATCGAGAAGCTCCTTCGCTTAGCCCGCGAATTTGAAGGGCGGAGTTTTGCAAGTTTATTCGACTTTGTTGAACGGCTGAATGAGCTTATTGAGCATGAACCAGAGGAGGGACAGGCACCTGTTGCTGAGCCAAAGAATGCTGTGCAGATTCTTACCATCCATGCAGCAAAGGGGATGGAATTTCCTATTGTCGTACTTCCTTACTTGAATGCAAGACAGCCAGCCGTTTCACTTCCTATTGTCGACCAGGAACTCGGAATCGGATTCCCGGTAGCGAGCTTGTCCAACTTATTTGACCATGGAGATGAGGAAGCAAGTGATCAAAAGGTGGTACCTAAGATTGTTGAGTTGATGAAACTTCGTGCACTGGAACGTTCTGCGGAGGAAGAAAAGCGGGTGCTCTATGTGGCAACGACTCGCGCCCGCGATCATCTTGTCTTATCGGCATCCATAGGAAAGCGAGGGGTTGAGCTGAACTCCCCCCTTCAGTGGATAGTGGATCAATTCCAAATTGACCTCAGACGCGGCGATCAGGATGTCGTCATTCAAACACAGGTGCGGCGTGCTTCTCATCTACGCTCGTTATCTGAAATTAGTTCTAAGAAACAGGATAACAGTAGCCTTGAAGTCGGGGATGATGAGTCCGTCTTCGGCGGACCTCATAAATTAGTCATTCACTGCCGCGACGCTGAGTCCGTCTTCGTCGAGCAGGAATCTTTGGGAAAGATCAAAGGAACATTCTTAGATGAGGAGACGACCCCCGGGTTCTCCGGAAATATTTATGTTGACTCTATCCCGGGACAAATTCGTGGAGAATTTTTCTCGGCAACACAGATCCAGCTTTTCTACAAATCGAAGAAGGAATTCCTTGAGTCCTATCGAACCGGGACATTCCCCGAAGCACAGAAGCTTCCAATCATTGAGCGAATTGATGTGAGCCGTTTTGATGAGCACAGCGATGTTCCTGAATTGCTCGATCCTGCGCGGCGGGGGATGATCATTCATGATGTGCTCAAGCATATCAGAACGCATGCCGATATTGGGTCTCTCCCGGCAATTGTACGCACCTCGGTCATGAGCGCGATGATAGGTTCGCATGAGATCTTAAGCGAAGTGATGAAAGAGATTCTTTCCCAGCTTCAGCCGCTTTTCACCTCATCTTTTGGCGAGGAGATTCTATCCGTTTCGGAGGTTCTCACCGAGTACACAATTGCAACTGCTCTTGGCGAAGACTTTGTCGTCGGCATTATTGACCGACTGATGAATGACCCTAAACATGGCTGGTGGATTCTGGATTACAAGACTGACAATCTTCCTTCTCAGGTGAACCTTTTTCAGTATGCTGTTGAGCAATATGCCATTCAGATGAAGTGCTACGCCTATCTTCTCCATCGATTGCATCCGGAACTATCAACTGTGCGGACTGTGTTATGGTTTTTGCGGCGCAGCGCCGAACCAATTGAAATGTTATTTCAGGCCGCTGACCTTTCTACCTGGGAAGAGGAGCTTTCTCAGACTATTCGCCAGATGAAGAACTTAATTTTGGATGAGGCACGACTTAAAGTTTGAGAACTAATGTTATGAGAGGAATAAATCCATGTTCACAGAGGGGTATTCTGAATGAGAATCCTGATCCTTTGCACGGGCAACTCTTGTCGCAGTCAGATGGCAGAGGCTTTCCTCAGGTCATTTGATCCAACGCTTGAAGTTTTTTCTGCCGGTACAGAGCCGGCGCCGCAAGTGCATCCGAAAACAGTGGAGGTAATGAAAGAGGTGGGGATTGATCTTTCTAAGGCACATCCGAAATCAGTTGAGCGGTTCACCGGTCAGCAGTTCGATTACGTGATCACCGTGTGTGACAGCGCCAAAGAGACATGCCCGGTGTTCAGCGGCGAGGTGCGCCATCGTCTTCATTTTGACTTTGATGATCCTGCGGAGGCTGTAGGGACCGAGGAAGAGGTTCTCTCCACTTTTCGACGAGTACGCAATGAAATTCGAGAGGAGTTCTCAAAGCTCTACAATAACTTGCTAACTCAAAATGACCATTCCCGTTCATTATAAGTAATGTTGCTTAGCTACATGAAAGCAAGTCAATAGCCCGAAGTCTTGGAACTTGATAAAATAGATTACGCATGTTATATTTCATTTCGATAGATTTCGAAGTAACTGTTTCGGAAGATGAGAGATTTTGTCAGGACATTCAAGGCATTATCCGACCCCAACCGTCTGCGTATCTTAAAGATGTTGGAGGTTAAGCCATTAGCCGTCTGCGAAATCACCGCTATTCTGGGTTTGGCAACTTCCACGGTGTCCAAGCATCTTTCCATTTTGCGCGACGCCGGACTTATTATTGACGAGAAGGACGGGAAATGGGTAAATTATAAACTTATTAAAGGGGCGAGAAACTGGCTTTCAGATGAATTGCTTGCACTGCTAAGCGAGCATCTTGCAGAAGATGAAACTGTTCGAGAGGATGCTAAGAAAGCAAAGTCGGTTGATAGATACGTGATATGCAGGCGCTAAAATTTTTTTGGTAATTGTAAAACATTTGGCACCAATTTATATTGGTATAATGGACATAAAGTCGTTTCAACTTATTGTCAAGACGGAAGATACAGCCAAACGATTTTTGGCGAGACTGTTGTGGAAAAAGT